>Ga0209679_1000010_pt1 | contig 95851 bp, 98 predicted proteins | sample WorMetHEROISLAND_4_FD_187408 | JGI IMG/M metagenome (GOLD analysis project Ga0209679, IMG submission 187408) | Marine gutless worms symbiont microbial communities from Max Planck institute for Marine Microbiology, Germany - Olavius sp. 2 HERON... ...
CTTCCAGTAAGCGAGCTGAAAACTGTTCCATAAATCCGGCCAACTCCGCTTCTACTGCTTGCTGAATCAGCTGAACTGCCCCTGTTCTCAGTAATTCAGTCAGGCCATCAGTGAGTTCCTGTCGACCTGAAAACGCAACAACGTTATTCTCTTTCTCCATAGCGGTGTATCCCTGTTGGTTGAGTGATTGGTTTGGCGACTACCCATCAACCAGATACACCGCTATTTTTCACATTCTTTAAACACCCGATTCAGTTATAGCTCCAAATAGCCGACGATACCCCAACTCAGCTGCCAAAGCGATTTGGCAAAGAACAGCATAGGTACCCAATCCGCGGTGGGAGTGCTCGGGGTCAAAAAACGCATAGACCGCTGACAGCGCCTCTGGAACACGATCCACCACGGCAACCGAAACCAGTCGCGATCCTTGCCGCCATTCCAGTGTCGTCGGTTCCAACCAATTGCAGAACAGGAAGCGTTCCAATTCATCGACGCTCTGGTAGTTCATCTCCCCGTTCGGGTGACGCGCCTGCTGGTAACGTTGATAGATCGCCAGGGCTTCAGCATCGATACCTCGCTGATGCCAACGCAGCGTAAGGTCTCGGTTAATTCGGTGGTTTCGTTTTGCCCACCGTTTTGGCTGGAAAGTGTTGATAGGGACGCGTACGGGGATGCAGGCCTGACACTCCGGTCAGGCCGGTCGGTAGACGATCTCGCCGCTGCGCCGATATCCCTTAGCCAGTAGTTGACCGTATAGTTCCGGCGTTAGCGTGGCAGTAGGATCGACGAACCAACTCTGCGACTGCTGAGTAGGCAGATAACTGCAACTCTGCACGGGTCCACTGTAGAGCGCCAATCGTTGATTGCTGATATCGCGACTCAAAGGTTCCCCGCTCCCGACAGGTCACGCAATTCCGTTTCGGGTGGTTCGTTGCACCACTGTTGCAGTTTGGCAACAAAATCGACGCGCGGAATGAGTTCGGCCCCGAGCGTCTCCAGGTGTTGAGAGTACATTTGACAGTCGATGAGTCGATAGCCTCCCGAAGACAGTATGTGGACCAGCTTCACTAATGCGACCTTAGAGGCATCGGCACAGCGGCTGAACATCGATTCGCCAAAGAACGCTCGACCAATAGAGACGCCATACAGTCCACCCACGAGACGCTCATCCTTCCAGACTTCCACGGAGTGCGCATGACCGAGTTCTGCCAACTTGGTGTAGGCGTGCATCATCTCTGGGGTGATCCAGGTACCGTCCTGAGAGGGGCGGGAGTCGGCACAGCCAACGATAACCCTATCGAAACAGCAGTCGAGCGAGCTTTGGTAGAGGCCTCGACGTAGCGTTTTCCGCAGGCTGCGAGAGATGTGCAGGCGATCCGGGAACAACACCGCACGGGGATCGGGAGACCACCACAGGATTGGCTGACCTTCGCTATACCACGGAAATATTCCTCGGCGATAGGCGGTTAGCAGCAGCATTGGAGAGAGGTTCCCACCTACCGCCAGTAGACCTTCGGGTTCGTCTAAGGCGTGATTGACTGGAGGGAAGGGGTCTTCTCTTTGGCAGGGATCGATAACAGATATGGGCATGTTGCACTTAGCATAGCCAGGGGAGGGGCAAATCGGAACTCTTTCCACTACGTGAGGCGATTTCGAGTGTCTCGGAACAAGTTCACAAAATCCAGTGGTTTACATCAAACTCGCAACCGGCAATAAAGAATCTGATAACCGGTCTTTGCAACCGGACAATTGGTGCGGCGTTTTCGGAAATCCTGCCTTATACTAGCGGAAACCATGATGAATGGTGGCCAGTTGGCATGGAGTTCGCGAAAACAGTTTCTAAAGCCCTGAAGGATTCAGGCATTGCTCACAAAGTGATCAGGCATACCCTGACACAATCGTTGGAGCAGGCTGCCGACGCGGCAGGTGTTCCTCATGAGTACGTTGCGCGTGCTGTTCTCCTCAACGACGATGCGGGCCTGGTGATGGCCGTATTGCCGCTAACCACGTTAATCGACTTCAACGCGCTCGAGATTGCGACCGCGCGTAAATTGTCGCCCGTTTCCAACCTTCCGCTGGACCGCCTGCTTCACGACTGCGAATCCGGCTCGATTCCGCCTCTGGGAACTTACTACGGCATTCAGACCATCGTGGAAGAGAGTTTGATGCTGGTGCCAGAGATCTACTTCGAACCGGGCCACAAGGGATCGCTTATCGGTGTCTCCAATGACGCGTTTCGGTTGTTGATGAAAGGCGCGAGATTGCGTCGGTTTGGCCAGGATACGCAACATCTTAGCGATCGAGCTCCTCATGATTTTCTGGTCCCAAGCGATCAGGAAGTGCGCGACACCCTTAAAGACTTAACACCGTTAACGGATATACAGTCAGCCATCGAAGGTATCGACACGCTTCCCGCTATGCCCGAGATGGCACACCGATTGTTGCAGATACGAAACGATCCCATGGCCAATGCAAGGGATCTGGCGGCGGTGGTAGAGCAGGATCCCAGTCTGGCGGCGCAGATAATTCGCTACGCGCGGTCTCCGTTTTTTGGTTATCGAGGTCGCATCGACTCTCTGCATGAAGCCATATCCCGTGTATTGGGTTTCGATATGGTCATGAATATGACGCTGGGTATCGCCGCAGGGCGCGGTTTCAAGATCCCCATTGACGGTCCCCTGGGACTCAACGCGTTTTGGCGTCACTCGGTTTACTGCGCCTCGCTGATGCAGTTGTTGTCCGGAGTGTTACCGAAGAAAATCCGACCGCGACCCAGTGTGGCCTATTTGGCGGGGTTGTTACACAACTTTGGACAGGTATTGCTTGAGCATCTCTATCCCTCTCACTTTTTCGTGCTCAACAAGCTCGTCGAATGCAATCCAGACGTGCCGATGGGGGTGATCGAACGTCGTGTGTTGGGCCAGAATGGTAACGGGAATGGCAACGGCAACGGCAACGGCAATGGAAATCACGAAGTGGGCCATGCTGCGATCGGGGCCGAGCTGTTGACCCACTGGAACATTCCTGAAGAGATCGTTCTCACCGCCCGTTATCACCACAATGAGTCTTATCATGGTGACGGAGCGGTGTTACCCAATTTAGCGTTCGTCACTAATCAGCTATTGAGACGTCACGGAATCGGTGACGTGGTGGATGACGATTTATCCCGTACCATGCTGACCGCACTCGGGCTCGAGGAGGAGATGGCCTTCTCTTTGTTGGAACGGCTGATGAGGGGCAATGATCAGCTCGAGCAGATGTCTCGGGATCTCGCTGCCTGAGCCTCCATGGAAGATCTGAAATCCTCCGAAGCCTGGCGTGTTTTTCGTATCCAGGCAGAGCTAATCGACGGTATCGAAACCCTTAACGAGCTTGGGCCCGCCGTTACGGTGTTCGGCAGCTCGCGGCTCTCGCCAGGCGACACCTACTACGATACTGCCGTCGAATTTGGACGGCTTCTTTCGGGGATGGGTATCTCGGTAATCACCGGGGGAGGGCCTGGGATTATGGAGGGTGCGAATCGCGGGTGCTTCAATGGTGCCTGCCATTCGGTCGGGCTCAATATCGCGCTTCCCCACGAGCAGACACCCAACTCGTTTCAGGATATCAGTCTCTCGTTTCGTTACTTTTTCGTTCGCAAGCTGATGTTCATGAAGTACGCCTCCGGCTTCGTGATATTTCCTGGTGGATTCGGAACGTTCGACGAACTCTTCGAGGCGCTAACGTTAGTACAGACAGAGCGAATTCGGCGTTTCCCCATCCTATTAGTGGGTAGCGACTATTGGCAGGGGCTTATCGATTGGATGCGCACGCGTGTTGTGGAGCAAGGATGCCTCGATCAAGGCGACATCCACCTGCTCACCGTTGTCGACAGCGCGGAAGAGGCGGCATCGATCATTAAGAAACACATTGAGGTTAAGGGAGAACCCTATCCGGGTGATCGTCGTGGCGCCGGAGAACCTCCTGACTCACTTTAATCGCCTCTTCCGGCCGACTCTTAGTGTCGAATGAGCTCGGTAAATCGATCGATCCATCCACCGTCGGCCGACTCTTTTTCGGTATCGACGATCATACCTCTGTCTTTCTCGTGGCGCTGGGGTGGCTCTAGACGCTTTTGTTGCCTTCGCAGAACCTCGAGCGTCGCCTCCGATGCATCGATTCCCGCGGTTTCGCGGCTGAGAATGCGTTGCTCCAAAATCGTCTCTGCAGCTCGAAACTCGAGGATGGCGAACGGCAAACTCATCGCTTCGGCGAGCCTCTGAAAGGGAAGGCACGAGCTCGCCGCCAAAAAAGTGGCATCGACGATCACCGGCCAGCCTTCGTTCGCGATCATTCGACAAAGCTCCAGAAGGTGTGCGTAGGTGGTCTCCGTAGAGTTCGAGGAGTAGAGACCGGTATCCAGTGCAGACCGACTCTTCGTCCGCGGTGCGAGTCCGGCGAGGCGTTTGCGCTCAATGTCGGAACGAATCCTTACGGCACCGGTCCGCTCCAGTAGTGCTTGCGTGTAGGTTGTTTTACCGCTGCCCGAGAGACCGAAGGTAATCGCGATATAGGGGCGGGGCGGGTGCGTATAGCCTCTTGCCAGTTGCAGATAACCCGTGGCTTCGCCAAGGGCGGGTCGGTGGTCGAGTCCCTGGACGTGTTCCTGTTGACAGCGAATAGCGTTCACCTTGGCGCGAACCATGGCACGGTACACCAAGTAGAACCGCAGCACTTCCAGACCACCATAATCGCCGGTGATTTGCAGGTAGCCATTGAGAAGGCGAAAAGCGAAGTGGTTGGCTCCACGATCGGCGAGGTCCATTACCAAGAACGCCAACTCGCTGAAGGTGTCTATCCAACGTAACGCAGCGTTGAACTCCAGGCAGTCGAATACGACGACCTGCTGGTCGATCTCAACCATGTTACCCGGGTGCATATCGCCGTGACACTCGCGTATGAAGCCGTCTTGCTTGCGTTGTTCAAATGTCTGTCGCTTGCGTCGGTGCTCCTGTTCACTCCACGCCAATAATTCGGCCAGCTCCTGTTCGTGGTTAAGATGTAATGGGGTAGGGTGGATCTGTTGGAAATTCTCGGCCACTGGCGCCCACACCGCTTCAGAGGTACCCCAAGGTGAATCGATGCCGGATGCTGGCAACGATCGGTGAAAGCCGGCAACTTCTTCGATCAGGATATCCACCAGAGCGGGTGTCACTCGATTCTCTTCCAATCGGTGGGCGAGTAACTGCTGTTGCTCGAATCGACGCATCATCACGGCATATTCCAGCACCTCGCCGCTGCCATCGAGTTCGGGGGCAAGCGACGTTCCTGTGACGGAAACCACTTTAAGGTAGAGATCGGGCGCCAGTCGTTGGTTGAGACGCAACTCATCCAGACACGCCTGGTGGCGTTTTTCTAATGTGGAGAAATCTAGAAACCCAAGATCAAGAGGTTTTTTCAGTTTGAACGCGTAGTGTTCGGTCAGCAATACCCAGGAGATGTGTGTCTCCAACAACTCCGCGACCTTCCCGTCTGGCTCCAGTACTCCGGGGCGGCGAAGCGTATCGATGAGGGGGTTGGGCGACGATTCAGGCATGGTATCGCCACTCTACCACGGCTCTGTGACAGTGGGGATTTACCCCGCCAAAGTGGTACACTTGCGCGCTTTCTCGCTTTGCGATCACTCGATGTGGTAGTAAGAAAGCGCACCAAAAGACGCCGCCGAAACCCGGTGCGTCGAAGAAAATCGAAACGACCTTCATGGTGGAGATGGCTGCTCTGGCTGTTTCCTCTGTTCGCCATCGTGTTTCTCGGGTATACGGTGCATCTGGATATGACGGTCCGCGCGGCGTTCGAAGGAAAACGGTGGGCGGTACCGGCAAGAGTCTACGCGCGCTCGCTGGAACTTTTCAGTGGTGCCCGCCTCAGTGCCAAGCAATTCGAGCGCGAGCTCAAACAGCTCGGCTATCGTCGTCGCGCAGCCACCACGCGACCCGGCGAGTATTCGCGTAATGGAGAGCAGTTCCTGGTCCATACGCGCTCGTTCCGATTCTGGGACGGCAGCGAACCGTCCCGACGCCTCAGGATAGCGTTCAGCGGCCGTCTGCTACGCACGCTGCAGCCCGAAAGCGTAAGCGAGACGGTACCTATCGTACGTCTCGATCCGCCGGTCATCGGTGCCATCTATCCCTCCCACCGGGAAGATCGTGTGTTGGTCAAACTGGGACAGGTTCCCGCAATGCTTTTGGATGCTCTGATCGCTGTCGAGGATCGCAGCTTCTATGAGCATCACGGTCTGGATCCTAAAGGCATACTGCGTGCACTGTGGGCCAATCTGAAGGCGTTCGATGTAGTTCAAGGCGCAAGCACTATCACCCAGCAACTGGTCAAGAACTTTTTTCTGACGCCCGATCGGACGCTGTGGCGCAAACTCAATGAGGCATTGATGGCGCTGTTGTTGGAGTGGCACTACGAAAAAGATGAGATTCTCCAGGCGTATCTCAATGAAATCTATCTGGGCCAGCGTGGGAACTACTCCATTCATGGTTTTGGGTTGGCGGCGCGGTTTTATTTCGGGCGCGATCTGGGAAACCTCGATGCGGCTCAACTGGCCACACTGATCGGTTTGGTGCGCGGTCCCTCCTACTACGATCCCTGGCGATTTCCTCAACGGGCTCGCGAGCGCCGCGACCGCGTTTTGAAGATCATGGCGACGCAGGGCATGATAACCCAGGCGGAGGTCGAGCGCTGGCAACGGAGACCGTTGGGCATAGGCAACCGTCCTCAGGATGGGGCGTCTCCCTATCCGGCATTCATGGATCTGGTCTGGAGACAGCTTCGGCAGTTCTATCGCGCGGAAGACCTCACCTCAGAGGGGTTGCGGGTCTTCACTTCCTTAAATCCTGACGTGCAGCGTGGCGCGGAACAGGCCGTCACCAAGTGGCTCGAGCGCATCGAGAAAAGCCGAACGATGGAGAACGGGCTTCTCGAAGGGGCGGTGGTGGTGACCGCCCGCGAAAGCGGCGAGGTGCAAGCTTTGGTGGGAGGGAGAAATCCGCGCTTCTCGGGGTTCAACCGCGCCTTGGATGCAGCACGCCCGATCGGATCTCTGGTCAAGCCGGTAGTCTATTTGACCGCCTTAAGCAGCCCGAATCGTTACCATCTCATGACCCGCCTCAAAGACACGCCGATACGCATTAAGGGTCCTGGGGAGACTATCTGGTCTCCCGAAAACTACGATGGCGAGTTTCACGATGAAGTGACGCTGCGCGAAGCGTTGATTCACTCCTACAACGTCCCGGTAATACGTGTGGGTATGGATATTGGGATCGAGCCGGTGCTTCGGAGCCTGGAACGCTTGGGTGCCAGGCGCCCCATCGATCCCTATCCATCACTGTTTCTGGGCGCTGCGGCACTGTCGCCCCTGGAAGTAGGGCAGATATACCAGAGCATTGCCGATGGCGGATTCGCCACTCCGCTCCGCGCCATACGCGCAGTGGTCTCCGCCGAGGGGGAGCCCTTACAGCGTTATCCTCTCACCGTCAAGAAGGCGGCCGATGCGGGTGCGACCTATTTAGTGTCCACCGTACTGCAGGAAGTGGTCCGCGAGGGTACCGCGAGCGCACTGAAATCGCAGGTCTCCAGCCGTGCGGCGATCGCGGGCAAGACAGGGACGACCGACGGTAACCGCGATAGCTGGTTTGCGGGCTTTTCCGCCGATCACGTCGCGGTGGCTTGGGTGGGGCGCGACGACAACAAAACCACGGGTTTGTCCGGTAGTAGCGGCGCAATGCGCGTGTGGGGCGATCTGATGGGACAACTGCACCCTCGGCCACTGGAGCCCCTGCCACCCGAATCCATCACCTGGATCGATGTGGAGCCAGAAACCGGGTTATTGGCGGGTAGGGCGTGTCGGGATCGCCTGTCCATCCCCTATCTGCGCGGTAGTGAGCCTCGCCGGGAGGCGGATTGTCCCGGTGACTACTAGCAAAAATCCTGTTGAGACATTTCCCCACATAGCGCTCTAAAATAGCGTAACGTCTTGCATCTTAACGGAAACCCGATATGGTAAGGCGCTCCGAATATCCAGGAGTTTGGGCTTGCAGTTACTGTCACCATCGAATCGCACCCTATCCCATCTGTGCAGTGTGGCGCTGATAGCGGTAGTATCGGGGTGTTCGACGATGGTGTCCGATGATCGCGAGGCACCGCTGGAGACGCGCGGGATGGCCGCACCGGTGGAAGATGCTTCGATGAGTGCTCGACCAGCGGGTGTCGGTGATACCTCGCAGGCCGTTGTTGCACTGCTTGATCAAGCCGCTACGCAGCAGCGTGGAGGACACCCGGAGCAGTCGGCGGCGACGTTGGAGCGCGCCCTTCGGATCGAGCCGCGGAATCCTTGGTTGTGGCATCGGTTGGCGCAACTACGACTGCAGATGGGAATGGCGAGACGTGCCGAACAGCTCGCTTTGAAGTCGAAAGCGCTGGCCGCGGGTAACCCTCGTTTGATTCGGCAAAATTGGTTGTTGATTGCCCAGGCGCGGGAAACGATGGGTGATTTGGAAGGGGCTCAAGCGGCCCGCAACAAGGTCGAATGACCATGACGGATAAAAACGACAAACCGAATGCTGAAACCCCCGGTGTCTATTCGGTCGACAAACTGATCGGTGAGGCACGCAAGCTAGCCGCAGACTATCGACGCGCTATGGGAAAACCGCTTCCCGGGGTCAGCGCCGAGATTGCGGTCAACGATGCCGCGAGATTGTTGGCTCTTACACTGACACCGGAGGCACAAGGCTACGATGCGCTTGGCTCGGGGGATCGCGAAGGGAAGAGAATTCAGATCAAGGGCCGCGTCATATTCGACGAGGAGAAAAAAGGCCAGCGTGTCGGTCAACTCAAGGTTAACGAGGAGTGGGATAGCGTCGTTCTGGTACTCATGGATGAGGACTACCAACCCTACGAGATCTACGAGGCTGAGCGCGATGATCTGCTCGAGGCGCAAGCGGCAAGCAGTAGCGCGCGGGCCAAACGGGGCGCGGTTTCCGTGGCAAAGTTTAAAATTATTGGCCAGTTGGTCTGGGAGAGCGAATCCGGAATGACCGATGAAGTTTGGGAAAACCGACCCGCAGACGGTTCCCAGTAGTTTCCCGTCTTGAACGATCACCTGAGTACCCTACGCGATGTCTTCGCGGACGATGGCCCCATTGCCCGTTCGCTGGAGCGGTACACCCCCCGTTCGGCGCAATTGGAAATGGCGCGCGCCGTGGAATTGGCGATGGAAACGGGGGACTCGCTGGTCTGCGAGGCGGGTACGGGAACCGGCAAAACGTTCGCCTACCTGGCACCGGTTCTACGCGGAGGAAGGCGTACGCTGCTCTCCACTGGAACCAAGAATCTGCAGGATCAGCTCTTTCATCGCGATCTACCCAAGGTGATGGAAGCGCTCGGGACGCCACTTACCGCGGTGTTGTTGAAGGGGCGTTCGAACTACCTTTGTCTGCACCGCACGGCATTGTGTGCCACCGAAGGACGCTTCTATCGCCGCGAGGATGCGCGCCACTTTCAAAGCGTTCAGAGCTGGTCGCGACAGACTCACCAGGGGGATATCTCCGAGGTGGAGTCCATTCCCGAAGACTCTTCGTTGTGGCCTAAAGTGACTTCCAACTCGGACAACTGCCTCGGGCAGGAGTGCGCCTATTTTCAGGAGTGTTTCGTCAATAAGGCGCGCAAGCGAGCCCTGGAAGCCGATCTCGTGGTCATTAACCATCATCTGCTGTTTGCGGATCTTGCACTGAAGGAGAACGGTTTCGGTGAGCTGCTTCCCAACGTAGAGGTCATCGTGATCGACGAAGCGCACCAATTGCCTGAAACCGCTGCCAACTATTTCGGCTTCTCCATCACCGCCAGGCAACTGACGGAATTGGCCAACGACGCGAAGACCAAGCAATTGAAAGAGGCGCTGGATGCGACAGCGATCGGTGAGGCGGCAGATAAGCTGGATAAATGCGCCAAGGATCTGCGTTTGGCTTTCGGGGCCGACTCGCGCCGGGGAGCGTGGGAGAAGGTGCGCCATCAAGTGAAAGACGAGCGCGAACTCGATTTTTTGCAGCTGGCCTTACAGGAGCTGACGACGCATCTGGAGTCCCACGCCGCGCGCTCAAAGGGATTGGAGAGCTGCTGGCGACGCAGCCGGGAGTTGGCCGGTCTGCTGGACGAGCTGACAGACCATCCGCCCGACGGCTATGTTCAGTGGTACGAAACCACCCGACGCGGATTCAGTTTCAACCTCACCCCGCTGGATGTGGCGGAGCCATTCAAGGCGTTTCTGGAGACGACGGAGCGGTCGTGGATTTTTACGTCGGCCACGTTAGCGGTGGGAGGTCGTTTCGACCACTTCGCCCAGCGTATCGGCCTGGAGCACTATTCCAGCGGTCGCTGGGAGAGTCCGTTCGATTACGAGAACCAGGGATTGCTCTACCTGCCGAAAGGGTTGCCGGAACCCAATTCACCCGGTTATACGCAGGCTATTGTGGAGATCGCGCTACCCGTGCTCACAGCGAGCGGGGGACGAGCCTTCGTGCTCTTTACCAGTCACCGCGCACTCCAGGAGGCGTATGGCCTACTGCAGGATCGGATCCCGTTTCCGCTCCTGGTACAGGGTTCTGCCTCCAAGGGAGAGCTCCTGCAGCGCTTCCGCGACGCAGGCAATGCGGTGTTGTTGGGAACCAACAGCTTCTGGGAGGGCGTCGATGTGCGTGGTCCGGCGCTCTCATGCGTCATCATCGATAAGCTGCCCTTCGCATCTCCCGGCGATCCGGTGTTGGAGGCGCGCATTCGGGCGTTACGCGAAGCCGGGCGTAATCCGTTCCTGGAGTACCAGTTACCGCAGGCGGTGATCGGTTTGAAGCAAGGGGTGGGGCGATTGATCAGAGACGAGGAGGACAGTGGGGTATTGGTGCTCTGTGATCCCCGCCTGATCACGAAATCCTACGGGCGGACATTTCGCCACAGTCTGCCACCTATGCCGGTTACCCATGAAGTCGGGGCGATCGACCGGTTCTTTGCCGATCCCCATCATCTGCGTGGGGAGGAGCTCGAAGCGGTATGAGCGAAATCAGACTCTTGGCACTCGATACCTCGACCGAGGCCTGTTCTGCCGCCCTGCTGGTGGGGGACGCGGTCCTCGAGCGCTACGAGGTGGCTCCACGGGCGCATGCAAGCCTGATACTGGGAATGATCGATGCGCTCTTGGGCGAAGGCGGTGTCAGTCTCTCTCAGTTGGATGCGATCGCTTTTGGCTGCGGCCCGGGTGCCTTCACCGGTGTACGGATCGCTACCGGAGTGGTGCAGGGTATCGCCTTCGGTGCCGAGCTCCCGGTTGTGCCAGTCTCTTCGTTGGCGGCTTTGGCGCAGGATGCGATGGATCACAAGGGGCACTCCGCGATCCTCGCGGCCATCGATGCACGCATGGGCGAGCTCTATTGGGGCGTCTACCAGGCAGACCAGAGTGGTGTCGCGCGATTGAGTGGAGAGGAGCAGGTGGCGAGTGCCGATACTGTGACCATACCCACAGATAGTGTGTGGTTTGGAGTGGGCAGCGGCTGGGGAGAGTGTGCGGATATCCTGGCACAACGGCTGGCTGAACGACTCGCTGGGGTGATTGTCGAAAGGTATCCAAGAGCGCGTAGCACCGCGAGATTGGGTGCACTACACTTTCGCGAGGGCTTGACAGTAAGCGCAGAGAAGGCGTTACCGGTCTATCTGCGTAATAAGGTTGTCCATACTCGGTGACGCCTCCAATGTTGTTTCGGGGGTGTCGAAGGGCTAGTGTGCCTATTCAGGTTTGACAGTCGCCTCCGTACCGTGAGCTGATGCACCACCATGCGTGTCGATTCTCTCCATCCCTCACTCGTCTCACTCACCCGTCCCGCGGTTCGCGACGGGCGTGGTCTGCAGGCGCGTGAACCCCAGACGGAGACGGCTGGATCTTCACAACGCCAACCGTCGACGCTTACTGTTGCGGATCAGGAACGGGTATTGGGCTCGTTGAGGCAGTTTGCCAACCTGAGTAACCAGGCCAATGCCGATGGTTCGCGCCATGGCCTGCCGCTACGCAGCCAACAGGCACTCGATGCCTATATCGAGCCGCGCCGCGAGGAGGAGAAGAGTTACCTTCACCAAGTGATGGGGATCGACACTTTCGCGTGAAACGCCGGGGTGGCGGGGCTCCTCGATCAGCGCTCCACCAGCAAATTCTTCAGCAAGCGTTGATAGACCCGGGAAAGCTTATCCAGGTCCTCCACAGCAACGCACTCATTGACCTTGTGGATGGTGGCATTGACGGGCCCGAATTCAACGACCTGGGCGCCGGTCGGTGCGATGAATCTACCATCTGAGGTTCCACCGGCGGTAGAAAGTGTACACTCCCGCCCGCACACTTCGCTCACAGCACTCTGAAGTGCCGATGTGAGATCACCGGGTTCGGTGATGAAGGGGTGGCCGGAAGATTTCCAGGTCGCTTCGTAGTCCACGCCGTGTCTCTGCAGGCACTCTGTCAATCGCTCCTGTAGCCCCTCCACACTCTGTTCGGTGGAATAGCGCCAGTTCGCCTGCGCATCGAGGTGTCCCGGGATGACGTTATCCGCTCCGGTTCCGGCATTGATGTTGGCTACCTGGAAGCTGGTGGGAGGGAAGAACGCATTGCCCCGATCCCACTCGATGGCTGCCAGCTCGGCGAGCACCGGTGCAAAGCGGTGGACCGGGTTGTCCGCTTTGTGGGGGTAAGCGACATGCCCCTGAACTCCATTGACGCGCAGGTGGACGTTGAGCGAGCCACGGCGGCCGTTTTTGGCGGTATCGCCTAACGTTGTATCACAGGAGGGTTCACCCAGCAGGCACCAATCGATGTTCTCTCCCCGCGCTTTCAGGGTCTCAACGACCTTGACGGTACCGTCGATGGCGGGTCCCTCTTCGTCGCTGGTGAGAAGAAATGCGATGGAGCCGCGATGGTCGGGGTATTCGGCGACAAACGCCTCACAGGCCGTCACCATGGCGGCGACGCCGCTTTTCATATCGGCGGCACCGCGTCCGTAGAGCATCCCGTCACGTAGGGTCGGCTCGAAGGGGGGGGAGTCCCAGCGTTCGGCGGGGCCGGGCGGCACCACATCGGTGTGTCCGACGAGGACCAGGAGGGGAGCCGCGTCACCGCGGCGCGCCCACAGATTGCTCACTTCACCGAAATCCATCCGTTCGATGGAGAATCCGATGGTGGATAAGCGGTCGGTGATCAATTCCAGGCACCCGGCATCCTCCGGTGTCACCGAAGGACGCCGGATCAGCTCCTGTGTCAGTTCTAGGGTGGCCGACATCAATCCTAGCGTAACAGTTCGTTAATACCGACTTTACTGCGGGTCTTTTCGTCTACCTGCTTAATGATGACCGCGCAGTAGAGGCTATGGCTACCATCTTGTGCCGGAAGGTTGCCGGAGACCACCACCGAGCCCGCCGGAATACGGCCGTAGGTGATCTCTCCGGTTTCCCGGTTGTAGATCTTGGTGCTCTGCCCGATGTAGACGCCCATCGAGATGACCGACCCTTTTTCAACCACGACGCCTTCAACCACCTCCGAGCGAGCACCAATGAAGCAGTCATCTTCAATGATCGTGGGGCCCGCCTGGAGCGGCTCCAAAACGCCACCGATGCCGACGCCGCCGGACAGATGCACGTTCTTTCCGATCTGGGCACAGGACCCCACGGTAGCCCAGGTGTCGACCATAGTGCCGCTATCCACATAAGCGCCAATGTTGACGTAGGAGGGCATCAACACCACGTTGGGGGCGATGAAGGCACCATGACGCGCCATGGCTGGAGGTACCACCCGCACGCCACTGGTCTCCAGCTCCGATTTACCCATGTCAGCGAACTTGGGCGCTACTTTGTCGTAATAATGGGTAAAGCCGCCCTGCATGACGCGATTCTCCTCCAGGCGAAAAGAGAGCAATACCGCTTTTTTTAGCCACTGATTGACCGCCCAATCACCCGTGCCGCGCTGCTCGGCAACGCGAGCTTTACCGGAGTCGAGAAGCGCCAGCGCTTCTGCCACTGCCTCGCGCACTTCGGGATCGGCATTATGCGGATTGATTTCGGCGCGACGTTCGAAGGCCGTTTCAATGGTGTTCTGCAAATCGGTCATTCAATACTCTCCAGTCATTACTCCCCGCGCGATGGGCGAAGGGTTACCAAACCATGGGTCATCTAAAGCGTGTTTACCAAGTCACGAATCCGAGTAGCGGCCTCGACACACTCTGTGAGCGGGGCCACCAGGGCGATACGTACTCGATTGGCCCCCGGGTTAGTGCTGTGCGCCAAACGGGACAGATAGCTGCCGGGAAGCAGCCGCACATTGTACTCAGCAAAGAGTCGTTGGGCGAATCGATCATCCGGGATAGGGAGTTCCGGCCAGAGGTAGAAGCTGGCATCGGGACGCTGGACGGCGAGTACGTTTTCGAGGATTTCCATGACAGCGTTGAACTTCTCCCTATAGGCGGCGCGATTAGCGGCCACGTGTTTCTCGTCCTTCCAAGCCACGCGACTCGCCAGTTGCGTGGGCAGGGGCATGGCACAACCATGGTAGGTACGGTAGAGCAGGAATCGTTCGAGAACCGTCGCGTCTCCCGCAACGAATCCTGAACGCATGCCGGGCAGGTTCGAACGTTTCGAGAGGCTATGAAAAACAATACACCGGGCGTAGTTGTCGTGGCCCATTTGCGCCGCTGCAGTGAGTAGCCCTGGTGGAGGCGAATCCTCGCTGTGGTAGATCTCTGAGTAGCACTCGTCGGAGGCGATGACAAAGTCGTAGCGCTCTGCCAGTTCGATAAGTTTTTTAAGTTGCTCCAGCGGGATGACCGCACCGGATGGATTGCCAGGGGAGCAAAGGTAAAGTAGCTGGCACTGGCGCCAGACCGCTTCCGGTACCTCCTCAAAGGCGGGGAGAAAGCCGCTGTCGGCCGTGGTGTTTATAAAGTAGGGTTGTGCTCCGGCCAACAGTGCGGCGCCTTCGTAGATCTGATAAAAGGGGTTGGGCATCATCACCAGGGGTTGCCTCGAGCGATCGACTACGCATTGAGCGAAGGCGAAGAGGGCTTCGCGTGTGCCATTGACCGGCACGATGTGGCGGACAGGATCGACGCTGTTTACCGGTAGCCGGAAACGGCGGATCAACCAGGCAGCGATCGCCTGACGCAGTTCATCGCTCCCCCGCGTCAACGGGTAGTGACTCAATCCCGCGGATTGGCGCGTCAATTCATCGATGACAAATTGGGGCGGTTTGTGCTTCGGCTCACCGATGGAAAGATTAATAGGTGCGTAGTGGGCATTGGGCGTCACACCGGCTAACAGCTCGTTGAGACGCTGAAAGGGGTAGGGTTGCAGAAGCTGCAGATCGGGATTCATAAATGCTAATGGAGTGTTGGATTGGGGAGAGTCGATGCGGCGTAGTATAGGGGATGGGTCGGTTGGGGCCCAAGGCCGCCTGCTCCCCGTATTTTCCTTACTGTTTGCGGCTACCCTATGGGGGACATTGTGGTTCCCCCTTCGTTTACTCGAGGATGCCGGTCTTCCCGGATTATGGTTAACGTTGGCGCTCTATCTGGCTGCGCTGAGCCTCACCCCTTGGCTGTCGTGGCGTTCTTGGCGCTTTCCCTGGCGGCGGAATGCTCGCTGGCTGTTGCTGCTGCTGTTCGCTAGCGGTTGGTGCAATGTCGCTTTCATACTCGCCGTCATCGATGGACAGGTGGTGCGCGTTCTGTTGCTGTTTTATTTATCTCCGATCTGGGCGGTGCTACTGGGGCACTGGTTGATTGGAGAACACGTCACTGCCAAGGCCGTTGCGGTGCTGGTGTTGGCCCTCAGCGGGGCCGGGATCATGCTCTGGGATCCTGCGGTAGGTTTCCCCTGGCCTGCAGGCCGCGCCGATTGGCTAGCGGCCTCCTCGGGTTTTGCTTTCGCCTTGTTGAACGTCTCCGTGCGCCACATGCAGTCCGTACCCTTAGGCGTGAAGACGACGACGACCTGGTCGGGCGTGGTGATCGTCAGCCTCGGTTGGCTGCTGCTTACCGATGTAGCGCCGCCGCAGGTTCAAGGCGAGGTATGAGCGGGCGCGGCATTGCTGGGGCTGGTCGGTATGTCCGTTATGACGTTGACGGTGCAGTATGGCGTTACCCATCTGCCGGTACAGAAATCCGCGGTGATACTACTCTTCAAGGTCGTGGCGGGCGCGGTGAGCGCCTATCTCCTCGCCGGGGAGACCCTGCAGATCTGCGACTGGATCGGTGGTGGTTTGATCGTGCTCGGTGCGTATTTGAGCACCCGCGGTGAGAAAACTTAGCTCGCAACGATTGTCGCGCACCCCTATTCGGTCTGTTGGGTGTCGAGATAACCCCGTATGGATTCGGCGAGGCACTCTCTTTTCTGGCGATCGCTGATCGGATTGTTATCGTGGTCAGTGATATAGAAAAAGTCCTCTGCACGTGCACCAAAGGTGGCGATTTTGGCGTTTTTTAGCCTTACGCCGCACTCCGCGAAGGCCTTTCCGACTGACGAGAGCAACCCCGGGCGGTCCGAAGTGTAGAGCTCGAGCACTGTACGCCGATTGGGCTCGTCGTAACTGAACTGAATCTCGGAGGGCATGGTGAAGTGCTTCATTTGGCGTGGGATACGGCGTTTGATTTCGGGAATCGGCTGCTCCGGTGCCGCGAGCACTTTTTCCAATATCTCTCGAATCTCTTCGATCCGTTGAGGATCGGTCAGCGGGGTTCCGGACTGTTCAAGTACCAGATAAGTATCCAGGGTGTAGCCGTTGTTGGTGGGAACGATTCGGGCATCGGCGATAGTGAGAGAGAGTTGATCCAATAGCGAGGTAGTGAGAGCGAAGATTCGTTCGCTATCCTGAGTATAGATGAAAATCACCGTACCGCCGTCGCGCTCGTGTTGGCGTATCCGGATCAGTGGCAACTCGCTCTCTTCGGTCTTGGCAATGGCCTCGGTTTGCCACGCCAGGTCTTCTGCGGAGCAGCGCAGCAGGTATTCGTCAGGGATGTGTTGCCAAACCGTGCTGATCTCGTGGTTGCTCAACCCGCTGCTTCGCAGGTGGGCACGGGCCATGGCGCGTATCCCGCGTAGCCGTTCCTCACGATCCATAGGTTTTTCCAGGCCGCGACGCATAGCGCGCTTGGCACGCGTGTAGAGCTCATGCAACAGGCTGTTTTTCCAGGAATTCCAGATGGTGGGGTTGGTGGCGCGAATGTCGGCGACAGTGAGCAGGTATAGGTAGTCGAGACGCACCTGATCACCGACGGTCTGCGCAAAGGTGTTGATGACTTCCGGATCGCTAATGTCTTTTCTCTGCGCGGTGACCGACATCACCAGATGATTGGCGACCAACCAGGAGACCAACTCGATGTCGATGTGGCTCAAGTGGTGGTCCTGGCCGAAGCGAATCGCCTCCTCGGCGCCAATTTTGCTGTGGTCGCCGCGTCGCCCCTTACCGATATCGTGGAACAGCCCCGCCAGGTAGAGCAGCTCCATTTTCGGGATACGTTTGGATATGTCACTGCAGTGAGGAAACTCTTCGTAGTGTTTAGGTACGGTAAAACGACGCAGGTTACGTATCACGCGTAGCGTGTGTTCATCGACGGTATAGACGTGGAACAGATCGTACTGCATCTGCCCGACGATGTTTTCGAACACCGGAAGATAGGCAGCGAGCACGCCATATCGATTCATGCGCCGCAGTTCGTGGGTAATACCCTGGGGTTGACGCAGGATCTCCATGAACAGGGACTGCGCCCGCAGATCGTTGCGGAAATCGTCGTTGACCAAATGGCGGTGGCTGCGAATCAGGCGAATGGTGGTTGCGCGCGCACCTTTGAGGTCGGGGCGCTGCTCTAAGATCAGGAACACCTCCAGCAGCGCGTAGGGGTAGCGTCGGAAAATATCGTCGTTCGTGACCTCGATAAAACCCTTGCGGGACTGGAAGCGACGATTGATGGGTTTGGGGGCAGCGTCATCGTCGGAATAGAGGATCACCTCCTGAAACAGCTGCAGCAACATCTCATTGAGCCGCGATAGCTCCATGATGGTGCGGTAGTAGCGTTTCATGAACTTCTCTACCGCCAGGCGGTGATCGTCGTCCTGGTAGCCGAACTGCGTGGCTAGCGCGCGTTGATGATCGAACAGCAGACGATCTTCGCTACGTCCGGTGAGGAGGTGAAGCGCAAAGCGGATATCCCACAGGTAGTTTTGTCGCGCTACGAGGTCGCGGTACTCAGACTCGGTTAGAAAGTCGTGAGCAACGAGATCGTACAGGGTGGTCGCGCGGAAATAGCGTTTGGCGACCCATCCGATCGTCTGAATGTCGCGAAGCCCGCCGGGCCCTTCCTTGATGTTTGGCTCCAGGTTGTAGGCCGTTTCGTGGTATTTGACGTAGCGTTCCTGCTGCTCGTCCCACTTGGCCTCAAAAAACTCCCGATTTGGCCATAGATGTTCGGGTCCGACGGCCTCGTTGAGCTGCTCGATGAGGTCCGACGGACCGGCCAGTAAACGCGCTTCCATCAAGTTGGTCGCGACGGTGATGTCCTTTTCCGCCTCGTCGACACACTGCTTCAACGAGCGAACGCTGTGTCCCACTTCCAGCCCGATATCCCACAGCAGTGTGACGAGGTTTTCGAGTTCACCACGGCAGCGCTCCTGCTCCGGTCGTCGGAGTAGCACCATGACGTCGATATCCGATCCCGGGTGCAACTCGCCGCGCCCATAACCGCCCACAGCGATGAGTGCAATCTCGTGATTGTGAATATCGAAAAAAAGTCCCCAGGCTCGGACGAGGAGTTGATCGATGAACCCGGCGCGTTGCGGGGCCAGTTCACTGGCCGGAATTCCCGCCACAAAACGATCCCTGAGGGTTTCATCGCCCTTGCGTAACGCCTCCCGAAACAGGGGTACGGGATTGTCAGCGGCGCCTAGTGCGAGATCGAACGTGACTTCGTCGAACAGCGGTTGATCGACTGTCGCGGTCAACTCCTGAGAGGCGGGAGTATCAATACTCATAAAATCAATTACTTAAGGTGAGAACTTCAACCCCATTATTAGTTACAAGCAGCGTATGCTCCCATTGGGCCGAGAGACTGCGGTCCTTGGTGACTACCGTCCACCCATCAGGTAGTACCTTAGCCTGGCGCTTGCCCGCGTTAATCATGGGTTCGATGGTGAAGATCATGCCTGCTTCGAGCGTTATGCCCGTGCCTGGCTGACCGTAGTGAAGGACTTGAGGCTCCTCGTGGAATGCCCGCCCGATGCCGTGGCCGCAGTATTCTCGGACTACAGAACAGTGTTGCGTTTCTGCATGGCGTTGGATCTGGTGTCCGATATCGCCGAGTTGCACGCCGGGTCGAACCATCTCGATGCCGATCGTGAGACACTCTTGAGCGATACGTACGATCCTTTTTGCCAACATAGAGACCTCTCCCACCAGAAACATTCTGCTGGAGTCCCCGTGAAAACCATCCTTTATCACGGTGACGTCGACGTTAATGATGTCGCCCTTCTTCAACTGTTTGGCACCCGGAATCCCATGACAGACCTGGTGGTTGACCGAGGTACAGATCGATTTGGGGAAGCCGTGATAGTTGAGCGGAGCAGGGGTCGCACGTTGCTCCTTCACGATGTAATCGTGGCAGATCCGGTCTAACTCTTCGGTCGTGATACCGGGTTGAATATACGGGCCAATCATATCCAGCACTTCCGCTGTGAGGCGGCCTGCTACCCGCATTTTCTCTATTTCTTCAGGGGTTTTTATAACAATACTCATGCAAATTCATGGATATGTATTCTGATTGAAGAGGTATGGTATCAGCCACGAACGGTGCCGGCCATTGGCCGTTACGGTCCACATATGGTATAAAGCGCGCGCGCCTTCGCCGGTGAGAAGTTCTTCTCTAGGGGTGAAGCGCCGGGCAGCGCAAGCGCTCGTTACTATTTCACACATGCGCCGACACGTGTGACGGGGTGCCAAACTCTCTCGGGAGCGAGGTCGTCACATGGGGCGCATGGAGGCTCAACCCCATACAATTTGGAGTACGTCAACATGGCAACAATGTCCATGCGCCGGATGCTGGAAGCCGGTGTGCACTTTGGTCACCAGACCCGTTATTGGAATCCCAAAATGGCTCCCTACATCTTCGGGGAGCGCAACAAGATCCATATCATTAACCTCGAGCAGACCCTGCCGCTTTACAACGAGGCGATGAACTTCATCGGCAGTTTGGCTTCGCGCAAAGGCAATGTACTTTTCGTCGGTACCAAACGTGCGGCTCGCGATATCATCTCCGAGCAGGCGAAACGCTGCGAAATGCCCTACGTCAACCAGCGGTGGCTGGGGGGCATGCTGACCAATTTCAAGACCATCAAACAGTCCATCAAACGGCTGAAAGAGCTGGAGGCGATGGAGGAAGATGGAAGTATCGAGCGCTTTAGTAAGAAAGAGCAGTTAGGTCTGCGGCGCGAGCTGGAAAAGCTGGAACGGAGTCTCGGGGGTATCAAGAATATGGCAGGTTTGCCGGATGCTCTCTTCATTATCGATGTGGGTCACGAGGATATCGCCGTCAAAGAAGCGGTGAACTTGGGTATTCCCGTTATTGGCGTCGTGGACTCCAACAACGCGCCTGCGGGTGTGGATTACGTCATTCCCGGGAATGATGACTCCATGCGAGCCATAGAGCTCTACGCAAGCGGTATCGCCGATACCGTGATCGAAGGGCGTTTGAGCGTTGCTCAAGTCGCCGGGCAGGGCGACGAGTTTATCGAATTGGATGCAGATGGGAATCCGGCTCCAGACGCCGAGCAGCCTAAGAAGGCGGCGCCGAAGAAGAAAGCGGCCACCAAGAAGGCCGCAACGAAAAAGGCGGCCACGAAGAAAGCTGCCAAGAAGAAAGAGGCGGTCAACAACGACGACTCAGCCGAAGAATCTGGCGAGGGTTAGTCTGAGTTCGCGGACGGCGGGAGCGCGCGGCCTACTGAGGTTCGGGTGCCCCGCCGTTTGTCTGTAAACGTTTTGGAAACTAAAGAATCTATTGAAGAGGTAAAGTTCGATGCAGATTACTGCAGCATTGGTTAAAGAACTGCGAGAGCGTACTGGCGCCGGCATGATGGAGTGTAAGAAGGCACTGGTTGAAACCGGTGGTGATATCGAGGCAGCAGTCGAGCAAATGCGTAAAAGCGGTGCCGCTAAAGCCGATAAGAAGGCGGGCCGCGTCGCTGCCGAGGGGACCATTGTTATCGCGTCCGATTCCGAAACGGCCATTCTGGCTGAAGTGAATTGCGAGACGGATTTTGTCGCTAAAGATGAAAACTTCAAGAAGTTTGCTTCCGAGGTGGCCCAATTAGTACTCGCCCAACGCCCTTCAGATGTCGATGCGCTGAAAGAAATGACCTTGGCGGGTGGTGACTCGGTGGAGAACGCGCGCCAGGAACTGGTAGCGAAAATTGGTGAAATCATCAACGTGCGCCGATTTACCGCCGTTGAGGAGAAGGGTGCTGTTATTGGCCAGTACTTGCACGGTAACCGCATAGGCGTGGTGGTTGCGATGCAGGGAGGAGATGAGAGCCTCGCGCGTGATATCGCAATGCACGTCGCCGCAAGTCGTCCGGTTTGTGTGTCGGAAGACCAGGTGCCGGAAGAGCTGCTGGCCAAGGAGGAGGAGATTTTCGTTGCACAGGCCGAGGAGAGCGGTAAACCGGCTGAAATTATCGAAAAAATGGTAGGCGGCCGGCTCAAAAAGTACCTGAAAGAGGTGACTCTTGAAGGCCAGCCCTTCGTCAAAGACCCTGATCAAAGTGTCGGTCAATTGTTGAAACAGGCGGGAGCCAGTGTGGCTCAGTTTATACGTTACGAAGTGGGTGAAGGGATCGAAAAGAAACAGGAAAACTTCGCCGATGAGGTAATGGTGCAGGTCAAGGGGACCAACTAAAAGGGAAGGGTCAATGTCCGACAAAGAGTATCGTTTCGACCGCATCCTGCTGAAGTTGAGCGGAGAGGCGCTTATTGGTACGGCAGGTTTTGGCATTGATCCCCAGATACTCAATCGCCTGGCGGATGAAGTCTCTGAGGTCTCTTCAGCGGGCGTCCAAGTAGGCGCAGTGCTTGGTGGGGGAAATCTGTTTCGGGGCGCTGGCTTGGCAAAAGCCGGGCTCGATCGTGTAACCGGCGATCACATGGGAATGCTGGCCACGGTAATGAACGCGTTGGCCATGCAGGCCGCTTTGGTGCGTTTAGGACTGGATGCCAGAGTAATGTCTGCCTTGCGTATGGATCAGGTCTGTGAGGACTTTTCCCGGCGTCGCGCCGTTAGCCACCTGGAAAAAGGGCGGATCGTCATCTTTGCTGCGGGTACCGGTAATCCGTTTTTCACAACGGACTCGGCAGCGAGCCTGAGAGCTATCGAGGTCGGTGCTCAGTTGATGCTGAAAGCCACCAAAGTCGATGGCGTCTACTCTGATGACCCCGTTACCAATCCGAGCGCGGAAAGATTTGACCACCTGACCTATGATGAGGTGCTGGAGCGCAAGCTCATGGTCATGGACGCGTCGGCGGTGGTACTATGCCTCGATCACAATCTGCCTCTGCGGGTATTCAATATGAACGAATCAGGGGCGTTGAAGAAGATCTTGCAGGGCGCTCAGTTGGGTACCCTGGTAAGCAACGGAGAAGGCTGAAATGATTGACGGTATCAAGAAAGATGCCCAAATCCGTATGGGTAAGAGTGTCGAATCGCTCAAGCATGAGTTTTCCAAGCTGCGCACCGGGCGAGCGCACACCAGTCTGCTCGATCACATAACGGTCTCCTATTACGGTAGTGACGTACCGCTGAATCAGGTTGCCAATGTTGCCATCGAGGATTCCCGGACTCTGACGGTGACTCCGTGGGAAAAAACGATGGTTCAGCCCATCGAGAAGGCCATCATGACCTCGGACCTTGGCCTAAACCCAGCCACAGCGGGAACGGTGATTCGAGTACCCTTGCCACCTCTCACGGAGGAGCGAAGAAAAGATATGGTTCGGGTTGTCAGACACGAGGCTGAGGGGGCACGAGTGGCTGTACGCAATATCCGTCGCGATGCCAATCACCACATCAGGGAGCTCCTTAAAGAGAAGGAAATCTCGGAAGACGATGATCGCCGCGGCGAAGACGAAATCCAGAAACTAACGGACAAGCATATCGCGCAGATTGATAATCTGCTGGCAGGCAAAGAAGAGGATTTGATGTCCGTGTAAGACGCTACGCATTGGGGTTTTTTCCATGCAAGCCCTCTATGCCGCAACAGTGGAATAGGAACGACACGCCCCATTGTACCATGACAGAGACAGACGATCTAAACGTTCCGCGCCACGTTGCCATTGTGATGGATGGAAACGGACGTTGGGCGGCACAACAGGGTTTGCCACGGAGCGCAGGACATAAAGCCGGCGTTAAGTCAGTTCGTGCGACTGTTGAGTCGTGCGCACGCCATGGTGTTGAATATCTGACCCTGTTTGCTTTCAGTAGTGAGAACTGGCGTCGCCCCGCACAAGAGGTCAACATGCTGATGCTGTTGTTCCTCACCTCTCTCAAAGTAGAAATCCAGCGACTGCACAAAAATAATATTCGTCTATCGTTCATCGGTGAGCGTAGCGCATTCGATACACAGCTTCAGGCAAAAATCGCCGAAGCTGAAGCATTGACCGTTAACAACACCGGCTTGCACTTGATCGTAGCTGCCAATTACGGCGGACGCTGGGACATAGCACTGGCGGCTAGACGCACCGCGGAACGTGTTGTGTCGGATGAACTGGCGATTGAAGACATCAGTCCCGAGACGTTGGATAGCGAGCTGTGTTTGGCCGATATGCCGGATCCCGATCTTTTCATCCGTACTGGCGGAGAACAGAGAATCAGTAACTTTTTGCTGTGGCAGATGGCATATACCGAGCTCTACTTCACAGAAGTGTTATGGCCCGACTTTAACGCTGACGCCTTTTTAGCTGCTGTGAAGTGTTACTCCAATCGACAGCGCCGGTTTGGTCAAACCGGGGAACAGGTGGAGCAAAGAAAGCGTGCTTAAGCAGCGCGTATTGACGGCTCTCGTTCTTATTCCTCTGACCGTATGGGCGATCTTCGGTCTCGATACACCTTTCCTAAGTATTATCCTTGCAGTACTAGTGTTGGCTGGAGCCTGGGAATGGACGCGCCTCGTACCACTGACTACACGTTTTGCTGAAGTTGTTTTTCTGGCGCTGTTGGCGTCCGGCCTCCTGGCGGTATGGCTGCTGTTAACGGTTCGGGGCACCGTTCTTCCTGTTCTCCTGATTGCACTGCTGTGGTGGATAGGGGCAGTGATTTGGATTACCTGTTACCGGGGTAAGCAGAACGAGCGAAACGCACACTGGATAGTGACTTATCTGGCTGGTTTCCTCACCCTAACTCCTGCCTGGATAGCGTTAGTAGCATTGCATTCCCTACCCAATGGGTCGTGGCTGCTGCTCTATGTTCTTGTGTTGATGTGGGTTGCCGACAGTGGAGCCTATTTTGCTGGTCGGCTCTGGGGTAAAACAAAATTGGCGCCACACGTCAGTCCGGGGAAAACATGGGAGGGTGTCGGTGGTGGTGTCGCGTTTACGGCGATCTACGCAGCAGTATCGGGATACCTTTTTGGATTCATGAACTATCTACTGGGTCTATTTGTCATAGTATCGATGACCGCTGTTGCCTTTTCCATTGTCGGTGATCTCCTAGAGAGCCTCTTAAAGAGAGAACAGGGATTGAAAGACAGCGGTACTCTGCTCCCGGGTCACGGTGGAGTCTTGGACCGTGTAGATAGCGTAACCGCGGGTGCTCCTGTCTTTTTACTTGGTTTTAGCCTCTTGGAGTGGGTGGCTTGATTTCGGTAACGATTCTTGGCGCAACAGGCTCCATTGGTTCTAGTACGCTCGACGTGATTTCGCAGCACCCAGAGAAGTACGAACTTTACGCGCTGACCGCACACACTTCCTGGGAGAAATTGGCGGCGCTATGCATAGCGCATCGCCCTCGCTTTGCGGTATTGGTAGATGGTTCACATGCGAGCGAGCTGGTGGAGACACTTAGAAAGCGGGATTGTGCTACCGATGTCTTGATTGGTGAAGAGGCCCTAGTGGAAGTTGCTGAGGCGAGCCAGGTGGACTACGTCATGGCAGCGATCGTTGGTGCTGCAGGGTTACCATCTACATTGGCCGCAGCAAAATCAGGTAAGCGTATTCTGCTGGCAAATAAAGAGTCACTGGTAATGGCGGGCGGCCTGTTCATGCGCGCGGTTGAAGAGAGTGGGGCGGAGCTATTACCTATTGATAGTGAACACAACGCTGTGTTTCAGTGTTTGCCGCGAGACAGCAATTCCCTGCTGAACCGTCTTGGTGTCACTCGGATCTTACTTACCGCCTCCGGTGGACCCTTTAGAGATGTTCCGCTGTCGGAACTCGATGCCGTTACTCCGGAGCAAGCCGCTGCACACCCAAACTGGGACATGGGGAAGAAGATCTCTGTGGACTCAGCAACCATGATGAACAAAGGGTTAGAGGTCATCGAAGCACGTTGGTTGTTTGGAGCGAAACCACAGGAGATTGAAGTGGTTGTGCATCCGCAAAGTATCGTTCACTCACTGGTGCGGTATAGTGACGGTTCTGTATTGGCACAGCTTGGTAATCCGGATATGCGCACTCCCATTGCCCATGCACTGGGTTGGCCCGAACGCATCGAATCAGGTGTCGAGCCGTTGGATTTGTTGAACGTTCAAGAGTTGACGTTTACCGAACCTGATCTCAGTAAATTTCCTTCGTTAAGGCTTGCATACGAAGCAGTTGCCGGAAACGAAGATCGTTCCATCGCTCTAAATGCCTCCAATGAAGTGGCGGTTGAGGCATTTCTTAAAAAGCAGATCTCTTTTACGTCAATACCAAAGGTAGTTGAATCGACCTTGGAGAATTGCGACAGCCACCCAGTGGATTCGATCGACGATGTCTTAGCAATTGATGCTCTTGCGCGGATAGCAGCGGCAGAACAATTGCGTGTTTTCGGTTTTCAGTAAAAGGGGACTGAAAGTGAATTCCATCCTAGTATCGGTCCTCTCGTTTCTAGTAGCCATCGGGGTACTTATCACAGTGCACGAATTTGGGCACTTCTGGGTGGCGCGTCGGTTGGGAATCAAGGTACTTCGTTTCTCTATCGGGTTTGGCAAACCACTATGGAGCAGGCGTGGTCGCGTTGATGATACAGAGTTCGTTGTTGCAGCTATACCCTTGGGTGGGTATGTGAAAATGCTCGATGAGCATGAAGGTGAAGTAGAACCAAGCGAAGTTCATAGAGCTTTCAACAGACAGAAACTCTGGAAACGAACAGCGGTAGTGGCCGCCGGACCCGTCTTCAATTTTCTTTTTGCCATCGTCGCGTATAGCGCTGTTTTTTTGGGTGGTGTCGAGGGGACGCGCCCGATTGTTGGAGAAGTTGCACCCAGTTCGGTTGCGGAAGCGAGTGGGCTACAACCCAGGGATGAATTCAAGTCAATTGATGGGGTTAATACGCCGACATGGGACACGGCGACTTTGGCGTTGTTGGACGGAACCATGGAAGGCAAAGTGGTGAACGTGGAGGTTGTGCGAAACGGCAATTTGCGCCTGTTGAATATTGACCTCACCCAGGCAGCCGCACTTCTGGAGGGTGGTTTTATCCTTGAAACGCTGGGTGTTCAGCCCTGGAGACCAGACTTCGAACCCATTGTTGACGGCGTGGTAGAGGGTGGACCCGCAGAAAAAGGGGGATTGGCGGCAGGAGATACCATTGTGACGGCTAATGGAGAGTATGTTGGGAGTTGGCGACAGTGGGTGAACATTGTTCAAGTGAACCCGAACAAGGAAATCCAGATTACCGTTAATCGAAACGAAAAGAGAATTGATCTCGCAGTGGTGCCCCGCAGGATTGAAAGGGGAGGGAAGACAATAGGTCAAATAGGGGCTTATGTCCGTGTTCCAGAGGAGCTTATATCGGCTACGCGAGTTGAAGTGAAGTATGGCCCGATCGAAGCGATGGGAGCGGCACTCGGTAAGACTTACGACATGTCCCTGCTCATGTTGCGTATGCTGGGTAAGATGATTACTGGGCAAGCTTCCATCGAAAACCTAAGCGGGCCGATCAGTATTGCGCAGTATGCCGGTCAATCCGCCAGTATTGGTTTCGTACCTTTTGTGTTGTTTCTAGCCATTATCAGTATCAGTCTAGGGGTAATCAATTTATTACCCGTTCCCTTACTGGATGGCGGGCATCTGTTTTATTACCTCATTGAGTTCGTGAAAGGGAGTCCTTTGTCGGAGGCAGCGCAATTGTTAGGACAAAAAATTGGTATTGCGACGATTTTGCTGTTGATGGGATTGGCTTTCTACAATGATCTCGCACGGCTGTTAGGTTGACCGATGTTTAGTTCCTGCGAGTGTAGCGTTACGGAGTGGTTTCACTGAGACGTAAAGCGTACTACCACATTCAAAACAATAATGACTTTGAGTTAGAAGCTGACATGGGGAAATCACTTTTTGGAATTGTCTTGAGTGCAATACTGTTATTTGCATTCGACGAAGGATGGGCGTCCGATAGTTTCGTCATACAAGATATTCGCCTGGAAGGTTTGCAACGGGTGTCTGCCGGTACGGTATTCACCTACCTTCCTATTAAGGTGGGCGAACAGATGAAGAGTGATAGTGGGCAGGAGGCGATAAAAGCGCTATTTAAGACAGGGTTTTTTCAGGACGTGCGCCTTGAACGCGACGGGGACGTGCTGGTCGTTTTTTTGCGTGAACGACCCGCAATCGCTGAGATCAACATCGAGGGTAACAGCGTTCTTGAAACGGATTTGATGTTGAAGTCGTTGCGAGAAATCGGATTGTCGGAGGGGAGGGTTTTTAATCGTGCGGTTTTGGAGCAAGCGGAAATCGAGCTACGGCGCCAGTACTTTAGTCAGGGTCGCTACAGCATCAAGATCACAACCAGCACTACACCCTTGGAACGAAACCGCATACGTCTCGATATCGACATCGTTGAGGGGTGGGTCGCGAAGATCAAGAGAATTAACATAGTAGGTAATGATTCGTTCGAAGGCGAGGAGTTGCTAGACCAATTCGAGTTGGGAATCCCAGGAACTTTCTCATTCTTTTCGAGCGCCGATCAGTACTCAAGACAAAAACTTGCGGGGGATTTGGAGAGCTTACGCTCCTATTATCAAGATAGGGGTTTTCTCAATTTCTCCATCGAGTCCACGCAAGTGTCGATTTCACCGGATAAGAAAGATATCTACATCACCATCAATGTTAAGGAAGGCGATCGATATCGGATTAGCTCTGCCGCGATTTCAGGTGATCTTGTCGTCGAGGAATCAGAACTGCAAGCGCTCGTAGAGCTTCAGCCCGGTGATGTGTTTTCAAGGAAGGCTACCTCCGAAACCGCGTCTAAGTTGGTTCAGAGGCTAGGGGACGATGGGTATGCGTTTGCGAACGTCAATACGATTCCCGATATCGACGAGAAAGCTAAACAAGTCAAACTCACACTGTTCATCGATCCGGGTAAAAGGGTCACTGTCCGTCGCGTCGATATTGTCGGAAATCACATGACGCACGACGAAGTTATTCGAAGAGAATTGAGGCAAATGGAGGGCGGTTGGCTATCAGGTCAAGCGATAAGGTTGTCTCGTGAACGCTTGGAGAGGCTTGGGTATTTTGAGACAGTCAATGTCGAAACACCCAGCGTACCTAACTCAGACGACCAAGTAGACGTTGTCTTCACGGTGGTTGAGAAACCATCGGGTAATATTATCGCCAGTGTCGGCTACTCAGATACGCAAGGCATTATATTTAGCTTTTCGGTCAGTCAGGACAATTTTCTCGGTCGTGGCACTAAACTGAGTCTCACTTTTGACAACAGTGAAGTGAGTGAGGATTATAGTTTCTCTTACAACAACCCTTACTACACGCTGGATAGCGTTAGTCGTGGTTTTGGTGTTTTTGTCAAAGAAACCGACGCCGGAGAGGCAGACGTATCGGACTACTTATCAGACGAAATCGGGGGGCATGTGGCCTATGGAATCCCATTGAACGAAACTGATAGGCTTGGCGCTCGTCTGGAGGTCGCCACCATTGAGCTGGAGTCTACTAGCGCCACCCCGACTCATATTAGTGACTATTTGAACGTTAATGGCAATGAATTCAATATGTTAACTCTTATTGGGAGCTGGTCGAGGGATTCCCGAAATCGCTCTTTCTTTGCAACAAGAGGAACGTACGCTCGAACTGCCTTGGAGCTTACAGGTGGCGATTTGGAGTATTATAAAATAAGTTATAACCACCGTTGGTTCTATCCTGTGAGCGATAATCTCACGCTCGCATTGAAGGGCTTTGTGGGATACGGTGATGGGTTGGGTGATACTGAGGAGCTCCCGTTTTTCGAGAACTTCTACGCGGGTGGCGTGCGATCCGTCAGAGGGTATGATGGTAACTCTCTGGGTCCGCTGGATTCGAATGGGAACCCACGAGGGGGAAACGCGCGCGTGGTAGCTAGTGCTGAACTGGTCTTTCCTCTACCCTGGGCTGAAGAGAGTGATTCGGTCAGAATGAGCGCTTTTCTCGACGCGGGGAACGTTTCAGCTGACAAATTTGAAACGGAAGAGTTGAGGGCATCTGTCGGGGTGGCCATCAATTGGTTGTCGCCCTTAGGCCCGCTGATTTTTAGTCTTGCGGAACCGATCAATGACGAACCTGGCGATGATTTAGAGGAATTCCAGTTTTCCTTGGGTTTCGCTTTTTAATATTTATTGAGAAATATAATGCGCACTTCCAAAACTAATTATCTGGTAGTTTTTTTCGTGGTTTTATCGCTTGGTGTAGTCGCGGGGCCGGTTTGGTCTCAAGAGCTGAAACTCGGTTACGTAACAATGCCAGAGGTATTAGATAAATCTCCTCAAGCGCAGAGTGCACAAAAGCGACTTGAGCATGAGTTTGCTCCTCGTCAACGTCAAATCGTTGCCGATCAAAAGAAGATCCGTCAGTTGGAAGATAAATTGGTCACTGATAGTGCGATCATGAGCGAATCAGAGCGGGGTAAGATGGATCGGAATATTCGCGCACTTAAGCGGGATTTAAAGCGCACGCAAGATGAGTACAGAGAAGACCTTAATATTCGTCGTAATGAAGAGTTGGCGAAGCTACAGAAACTGGTTGTTGACGCCATTCAAGTCATCGCTAAAGAGGGTAAGTTTGATTTAGTGGTCGCGGACCCGGTGCTGTTCGCTAGCCAACGCGTGAACATCACTTCATTGGTATTAGAAAAACTGAAAAAGGACTACTCGACCAACTCCAGCCCCGTGAAGCCCTGAAAGACGTAGTGAGAATGTCGAGTAAGACACTCGGTGAAATCGCGGCTCTTTTCAATCTCACACTCGAAGGTGAGCCTGATTGTATCGTGTCCGGCGTCGCTCCTCTGAACAGAGCAAAAGGAGGAGAGCTTACCTTTTTATCCAATAGAAAATTTGGTAAACACCTCGATAGCGCCCGTGCCAGTGCTGTGCTACTCCCTTCGGGTATTTCTACCAATTATTCGGGCAACAGATTGTATTCTGACAATCCTCATGCTGATTTCGCTCGCATAACTGCGCTGTTCCACCCGTCGCCCAAGAGCACTGGGAAAGTACACCCGACAGCTAGCGTTCATTCCACCGCCCAACTAGGTGTTAACGTGGAAGTTGGAGCTAATTGCTACTTGGGAAAAGGTGTCAGTGTTGGAGCGGATTCAATTATTGGTACCAACACGGTGTTAGAAGACGGTGTGACACTAGGAACAGGATGCCGATTGTATGCGGGAACGGTCGTTTACAATCGTGTACGTATCGGTGACAGAGTCATCGTTCACTCGGGAGCCGTTATCGGAGCTGATGGTTTCGGTTTAGCGAAAGATGGCGAGACCTGGCTGAAGGTTCCGCAAGTAGGTGGTGTGGTCATTGGCGACGACGTGGAAATAGGTGCAAATACCACCATAGACAGGGGCGCAATGGATGACACTGTCGTTGGAAGCGGCGTCAAGCTGGACAACCAAATACAGATCGCGCACAACGTTGTTGTCGGGGCAAACACCGCGATAGCCGCATGTGTAGGTATTGCGGGAAGCGCGATAATCGGTGAGCGGTGTACTATTGGTGGCGCAGCGGTAATCTTGGGGCATCTAGAGGTAACCGACGATGTGCACATCACCGCAATGTCGCTAGTTACCAAATCGATTAAGGACCCGGGCACTTATTCATCAGGTACTCCTTTGCAGGACAACGCGCTTTGGCATCGTAATTTTGTGCGCTTCAAGCAACTGGACGAAATGGCGAAGAAGATTGCCCGTTTAGAGCGGACCCTGGATTCGACGAAATAGTCGTTATCGCAAATCACCGGATTCTCACCTTGGTCATACATCAATTGAATCTCAAACTATCTACGAGGATTTTTCGTTGAGCTCCCTGGACATACATCAAGTACGCAATTTTTTACCCCATCGCTATCCCTTTCTTTTAATAGATAGAGTGTTGGAGTGTGAGCCGGGAAAGAGTTTAGTGGCGTTGAAAAACGTTACCGTAAACGAACCGTTTTTCCAGGGTCATTTCCCTATCCGGCCGGTAATGCCAGGCGTGTTGATAATGGAGGCGATGGCACAGGCGACAGGCCTATTAGCTTTTCAAACATCACCGGATGAAGTATCCGGGGACAGTCTCTACTATTTCGCCGGTATGGACAACGTAAGGTTCAAAAGACCGGTAGAGCCTGGTGATCAACTCATCTTCAATGTTGAGCTAAATAAAATCAAACGAGGGGTTTGGATGTTTTTAGGAGTCGCCACTGTTGAAGGCAAGGTGGCGGCAACAGGTGATCTAATGGGAACCATTAGGAAGGTTGGCGGTGATTCATAAACTCGCGCTAGTAGACGCCAAAGCGGAGCTTGCAGACGATGTCCACGTTGGACCATTCTCGGTTATCGGTCCTGGTGTGGAAATCGATTCCGGCACGGTGGTTGAATCACATGTCGTGATAAATGGGCCCACGAGGATAGGACGTAACAATCACATCCATCAGTTTTCCTCGTTGGGTGATGCACCGCAAGACACGAGTTACCAAGACGAGCCCACTCGTTTGGAAGTGGGTAATAGCAACGTTATTCGCGAGTATGTCACGTTGAATCGTGGCACGCCCTCGGGTACGGGCGTAACCCGCCTGGGCGACCACAATTTTATGATGGCCTATAGCCATCTAGCGCATGATTGCCAAGTGGGGAATCACACCATATTTGCCAATGCCGCTTCCCTCGCCGGGCACGTTACCGTCGACGATTGGGTCATTATGGGTGGGTTTGCGATCGTTCATCAGTTTTGTCGGATCGGTACGCATAGTTTTTGCGCGTTGGGGAGCGTCGTGTTCAAAGATGTTCCACCTTATGCGACCGTCTCCGGGAATCCTGCTCGACCTCACGGTATCAACGCAGAGGGTTTGAAACGTAGAGGATTTCAGTCGGGAACGATTAAAGCGCTACGCAAAGCCTATAAAACGCTCTACAAGTCAAAACTACCCTTGGCAAAAGCGCTCGAAGAGCTTAACGAGATGGCGCACGAAAATGATGAGATCAAGCCCCTGGTTCGGTTTCTCGAAGCCAGCAGACGAAGTATCGTGCGCTGAACATCACCTAACTCTGTCATAGTCTGTGGGAGGAATCTTGGCGCATTTGCGCATAGGTATTGTTGCCGGCGAGACATCGGGCGACCTACTAGGCGCAAACCTCATGCGTGCACTGCGCGAGTTACACCCCGATATCTCGTTTGTCGGTATTGCAGGACCGCAAATGACGGCGGGAGGTTGCGAGGCACTCTATCCCGCCGATAAACTATCGCTGCTTGGGCTTGTGGAGGTGTTGGGCCATCTCCCCGAAGTGCTGAGAATCAGAAAACACCTGGTCGAATACTTCAGTAATAATCCACCCGATATATTTATCGGTATCGATGCACCCGACTTCAACCTCGTGCTGGAAGAGAAACTGAAGTCAGCGTCGATTCCTACCGTTCACTATGTGAGCCCCACCGTCTGGGCGTGGCGCTCCTATCGGATAAAGCAGATCGCGCGCTCGGTCGACTTGATGTTGACGGTTTTTCCTTTCGAGGCCGATTTTTACTCAAAACATCGTGTACCTGTCCATTTCGTCGGGCACCCATTAGCGGACATGGTACCGCTAGTGAGCGATCGTCTCGCGGCACGGCGCGATTTAGGATTGCCTGCCGATAGCTCCATCGTTGCGCTACTACCGGGTAGTCGCAAAAGTGAACTCCGTTACCTCGGGAAACGATTTCTGGCGACGGCGGCGTGGTGTTATTCTCAAGATTCCAATCTGCAGTTCGTCGCCCCCATGGCAAGCCCCAAAATGCGGGCGCTATTTGAAGAAAACTTCCAGTTCCTGAATGAAGCGCTTCCTATCACGCTTGTGGACGGACAATCGCGACGAATTATAGAGGCAGCGGATGTTGTTTTGGTAGCATCCGGTACCGCGACCCTGGAGTCACTGCTACTCAAACGCCCCATGGTCGTCGCCTATCGAATGGCGTGGTTGACGCAATTCATGATGCGTCGCCTGTTGAAAGTTCCTCATTTCTCGCTGCCCAATTTGCTGGCCGGGCGCGAGATAGTACGCGAGTTCTTTCAGAACGACGTAGAACCCAAAAAAATGGGTACCGCACTGATGGCATTTCTCAACGACCCCACATTAGCGCATGCGTTACAGGAGTCTTTTGCCGAGATTCACTATCAATTGAGAAAAGACGCCAGCAGCGAAGCGGCAAAAGCTGTGCTCAGTCTTATCAAGTAACAGGATGAAATCGTTATGGTTCATATCGCAGGAGTCGATGAAGCTGGCCGAGGGCCACTCGCCGGTCCCGTAGTGGCGGCGGCAGTGATACTCGATCCCCGGCGGCCGATCGACGGGTTGGATGATTCCAAAAAGATATCCGCCCGTCGTAGGGCTGTCTTGGAAACAGAGATCAAGCAGAATGCAGTCGCTTGGTCTGTTGCCAGCATCGATGCCGAAGAGATAGACCGCATCAACATCCTCCAGGCCACCTTGCGAGCGATGGCGCGGGCGATTCAATCCCTGCCGGTCACACCGACAAAAGTGCTGGTGGATGGCAATCGATGCCCGGAGATCGATTTGCCTGTGCAGGCTATTGTTGGTGGCGACGCGCTCGAGTCGTCCATCTCAGCCGCCTCCATACTGGCAAAAGAGTCGCGGGACCGCACCATGTGTGAACTGGCTGATTTCTTTCCAAATTACGGTTTCGAACGGCACATGGGGTACCCCACCAGAGCACACATCGCCGCACTGGAACAGTTCGGCCCTTGCCCCGAACACCGGCGTAGCTTTGGCCCGGTGCGTAGAGTTTGCACGGCTGAATGAGGATGAAATTGTGACTCTGCCATAGATTCGTTCATCCCCACGCATGTATCCTTAATGTTCACCCAAAACGTATATCACGACAGGCCGTAATGAGTTCCCCGTTTGTTCATTTGCGATTGCACACGGAGTATTCGCTGGTCGATGGCGTGGTCCGCATAAAACCGCTGGTAAAAGCGGTAGCCGACGCCGGTATGGGGGCTGTGGGTGTCACCGATCAGTCCAATCTTTTTGCGATGGTGAAGTTCTACAAAGCCTCGCAAGGAGCGGGCGTGAAACCCATACTTGGCGTCGATCTTTGGCAACGAGGCGTCGATGATTCAAAAGCACCGACTCGATTGACGCTTCTGTGCCAACACTCCAAAGGGTATCGCAACCTCACTCACCTGGTTTCTCGCTCCTACCTAGAAGGCCAACATCGTGGCATCCCCATGATCGAATCGCAGTGGCTGGAGGAGCAGGAGACCACGGGTCTGATCGCACTCTCCGGTGGCGTCAACGGAGCATTGGGTGAAGCGCTTCTCGCCGGCAGGAAGAGCGAAGCCAAACAAATCCTGGATCGCTGCCAGAAACTTTTCCCGGGATGTTTCTACCTGGAAGTATCGCGTACAGGGCGACCTCTTGAAGAGGATTATCTCCATGAAGCGGTGGATTTCGCGACCCGTAACGGTATTGCTGTCGTTGCAACCAATGACGTTCGATTTCTGACGCGCGATGACTACGAGGCTCACGAGGCCAGGGTCTGTATCCACGACGGGCGCACCCTTGGGGATCCCCGCCGCCCCAAGCGTTACTCGAGGGAACAGTACCTCAAAACACCCGAAGCGATGGCTGAACTCTTCCAGGATCTACCCGAGGCGTTGGAAAACTCGATCGAGATCGCACGGCGGTGCAATCTCGAACTTACTCTGGGTAAGAATTTTCTGCCCGACTTTCCCATTCCGGAGGGATTGACGGAAGACGAGTTTTTCCGCCAGGAATCCGAAAGCGGACTCGATCAACGCCTGGTGAAGATTCGCGAACTCCACGGTGGCGAACTGCCGTTACCGCTCGACGAATACCGGAGTCGATTGGAACACGAGCTACAGGTCATCATCCAGATGGGGTTCCCGGGCTACTTCCTTATCGTGGCTGACTTTATCCGCTGGGCGCGTGAGAACGGTGTTCCCGTCGGTCCCGGGAGGGGTTCCGGTGCGGGATCGCTCGTCGCCTACAGCTTGGGCATTACCGGTTTGGACCCGCTGGAGTACGATTTGCTGTTTGAGCGATTCCTGAATCCCGAACGGGTCTCCATGCCTGATTTCGACGTGGATTTCTGTATGGAAGGTCGCGACCGCGTCATCGAATACGTAGCGCAGAACTACGGCCGGGACCGCGTCAGTCAAATCATTACCTACGGCACAATGGCCGCGCGAGCCGTGGTCAGGGATGTGGGCAGGGTGTTGGGACATCCCTATGGTTTCGTCGACCGCGTGGCGAAACAGATCCCCTTCGAAATCGGTATGACGCTGGACAAGGCGTTGGAGCAGAGTGAAGAGCTCAAGGAGAGCTATCAAACCGACGAGGAGATCCGCAGTCTTATCAATTTAGCGCAATCACTCGAGGGCATCACCCGCAACGCAGGCAAACACGCGGGTGGTGTGGTGATTGCTCCCTCGGTGCTGACCGATTTCACGCCGCTCTATTGCGAACAGGGCGGCGGGAGCCTGGTAACGCAGTTCGATAAGGACGATGTGGAAGGGGTCGGGCTGGTCAAGTTCGACTTCCTGGGTCTACGCACTCTCACTATCATCGCTTGGGCGGTTCGCACGATCAACGAACAGCGCAAGTCGAGCGGCGAACCGTTACTCGATATCACGGCCATTCCACTGGACGATACCCCGGCGTTCGATCTTCTCAAGCGATGCGCAACGACGGCTGTATTCCAGCTGGAATCCCGTGGCATGAAAGATCTGATCAAACGCCTGCAACCCGATTGTTTCGAAGATATCGTGGCGCTGGTTGCTCTGTTTCGTCCCGGCCCGTTGCAGTCCGGGATGGTGGACGATTTCATCAATCGCAAGCACGGGCGTGCGAAAGTCGACTATCCGCATCCCGATCTGGAGCCGATTCTAAAGCCCACCTACGGCGTCATTCTCTACCAGGAACAGGTGATGCAGATCGCCCAAGTCCTGGCCGGATACACGCTCGGCGGGGCGGACCTCCTGCGACGCGCCATGGGAAAGAAGAAACCCGAGGAGATGGCCAAGCAGCACGACATATTCATGAAGGGCTCGGGTGAACAGCAGGTCGAGGCGAAGACGGCAGGCTCTATTTTCGATCTCATGGAGAAGTTTGCCGGCTACGGATTCAACAAATCACACTCCGCCGCCTATGCACTGGTCTCCTATCAGACCGCTTGGCTCAAGGCCCACTTTCCCGCCGCATTCATGGCCGCCGTCTTGTCGGCAGATATGGATAACACCGATAAGGTCGTAGGGCTCATCGATGAGTGCCGCCACCTCTCACTCACCGTCTTGCCTCCCGATATCAACTCTTCGGATTATGCCTTTACCGCCGTGGACAATTCGAGCCTGCACTACGGCCTGGGAGCGATCAAGGGCGTCGGCGAAGCCGCTTTGGAGGGAATCGTCGCGGAACGCCATGCAAACGGAACCTTTCGCGATCTGATCGAGTTCTGTCAGCGAATCGATCAGCAAAAAGTGAACCGGCGGGTGCTGGAGGCTCTGATTCGTGCGGGTGCGCTGGATACGTTGGGGAAAAACCGCGCCACGCTGATGGCGCAATTGCCCACGGCTCTGCAGATAGCGGATCAACAGAATCGGGTTCGAGCGGCGGGACAAGGAGATATGTTCGGCTTAGCCGAGGACGCCACGGTCGATTCCGCTCATCCGATCCCCGAATCGCTCTTGGAGCTGGAAGAGTGGGAAGAAGAGCAGCGCCTGATAGCCGAGAAAGAGACATTGGGCTTATACCTCACCGGTCACCCCATCTTGCGCTACGAAAAAGAGCTGGGACGATTCACCAGCGGGCATATCGCTGATTTCGTCATGGAAGACAATACGGCAAGCGACCATGGAGGGAACAGTCGTCGCGAGCAGAGTGTCGTCCTCGCGGGTTTGGTGGTAGCACTGCGTGTGACCACCTCGAAACGTGGTGGCAAAATAGCCTTCGTAACGCTCGATGATCGAAGCAGTCGCATCGAAATCACCCTCTTCACCGAGACTTTCGAGCAGTATCGCGATCTGTTGGTGAAAGACCGCCTGCTGGTGGTGGAGGGTACCCTGAGTTTCGACGACCACTCCGGCCGCCAGCGGCTCACCGTGGAGAGGCTCTACGATATCGATCAAGCCAGGGCGTGCTATGCAAGACATCTGCGTGTCGTCCTGGAAGGCGCTTCGCAGTCCAACGGTCTGGCCAGTAAGCTGGAGCATGCATTGGAACCCTTTCGCGACGGCACCTGCCCCGTGTGGATCGACTACCGGAACGAGTCCGCCCACACCGTCTTGACCCTGGGAAAGGAGTGGTGCGTGAGACCTAGCGACGAGTTATTGAAGCGACTCAGTAAACTGGAAATCACCCGATCTGCCGAACTTGTCTACTGATCGGGGAAACGGTGCTGCCGGTGACAAAAGTCTCTATTCAAGCCATAATACCTCACCGCCAATGGCATCGCAGCTAAATAAGAAAATCCCATTTTCATAACGAGTTACCTAATTTTTCTAACCTAATACCTGACATGGACCTCAATTTCCTCGATTTCGAACAACCCATTGCTGAACTCCAGGCCAAAATCGAAGAGCTACGGCTGGTCGGTGACGACAACGAGATTAATATCAGTGAAGAGATCAACCGACTGGAAGCGAAGAGCCGCTCCCTGACTGAATCGATTTTTAGTGGTCTCAAACCCTGGCAGATCTCGCAACTGGCGCGTCATCCACAACGCCCTTACGCCCTCGATTACATCGAGCGCATCTTTACCGATTTTCAGGAACTCCACGGGGACCGCGCCTTTGCGGATGATCCCGCCATCGTCGGCGGCGTGGGACGCATGGAGGGTCGGCCGGTAATGGTGGTAGCCCACCAGAAGGGCAGGGATACCAAAGAAAAGATTCGCCGCAACTTCGGCATGCCGAGGCCCGAGGGGTACCGCAAGGCGTTACGTTTGATGGAGATGGCGGAACGATTCGAGTTACCGTTGCTCACGTTGATCGATACACCCGGGGCTTATCCCGGTGTTGATGCCGAAGAGCGCGGTCAAAGCGAAGCCATCGCCCGTAATCTGTTCGTGATGTCGCAACTGAAAACGCCCATCGTCTGTGCTGTGATCGGCGAGGGGGGGTCGGGTGGTGCCCTGGCGGTGGGTGTGGGCGACAGGGTATTGATGCTCAAGTACAGCACCTATTCGGTAATCTCCCCCGAGGGTTGCGCCTCCATCCTGTGGAAGAGTGCGGAACGCGCGTCGGAAGCGGCTGAAGCGATGGGGATCACCGCCGATAGGCTGAAACAGCTGGAACTCATCGATGAGGTGATCGAAGAACCCTTGGGTGGGGCGCATCGCGATGCCGATGCCATGGCGGAGAGTTTGAAAACAACGCTTGTCGAGAAGCTCAACGAGCTGGAGGGACTGCCTACCGACCAACTGCTCGAGCAGCGTTATCACCGCCTGATGAGCTACGGGCACGTAAAGAGTTAGCCTGAATTGCCTCGACGGCCTGGCAAACATCCACGGGTGCCATGTCTTTTACACCGAAAATCGTCCTCACCCAACTTGCTGCTCTGACCGGGGTGCAGCGTTTTCTGGTCGCGCTCAGCGGCGGAGTGGATTCCACCGTGTTGCTTCACACCCTCGTGGCGTTGGTTCGGGAGGGGAAGCTCACCACACCATTCGAAGCCATCCACGTGCACCATGGTCTCAGCCCCAACGCCGATCAATGGCGCGCGCACTGCCGCACCCTCTGCCAGACACTGAACTTTGACTACCATGAGCGAAACGTTCAGGTCGATCCCGCCGACAAGCAGGGTGTCGAAGCCGCCGCCCGTCGCGCCAGGTATGCGGCGCTGCAAGAGGTGATGAGCGCTGAGAGCTGTCTGTTAATGGCTCACCATGCCGATGATCAGGCGGAGACACTGATGTTGCAGTTACTCCGCGGCAGCGGTCCCCAAGGCCTCTCGGCAATGCCTCGTGTGCGCCCTTTTGGCGCAGGGCGATTACTGCGTCCGCTGCTGGATGTATCGCGTGACGATTTGGTGGATTGGGCGAAATCTCAGCACCTCACCTGGATCGAAGACGAAAGTAATCGAGAGATCGATAGAGACCGCAACTTCCTGCGTTGGGAGGCATTACCCGTTCTGCGTCAACGTTGGCCCTCCCTTTCCCACAGTCTCTCTCGCAGTGCCAGGTTGTGCGCCGAGCTTAGCCTACTGGTCAGAGAGCAGGCTGCAACGGATAGAGAGGCAGCCAATGCCGGCACGCCCCATCAGTTGTTGTGGCCGGCCGCTGCCCGCTTGGATTTCGCACGGCGCAAGAACTTATTGCGCTACTGGATCGTTGAGAACGGACGACCCCTGCCCAACTCGGACCGTCTCGAGCAGATGGCCCATGAGCTCTGGGAAGCGGGTGAGGATCGTCAACCGCTTATCCATTGGCCCGGTGTTGAAGTGCGACGCTACCGCGAGCGTCTCTATATCGGGAAACCGCTGGGAGAATGGGCACCACCGGCGCGCGTGGAGTGGGATGGTCGCTCCTCTCTTGAGCTGGGTGCGGCTGGGCGTTTGACGGTGCACTACGAAGAAGTGTCTAAACCTCCCGGTCTTGCTCTGTGCCGCCTCGAGGGAGCGATCGAGATTCGATTCCGCGGGGCTGGAGCGGTCTGTACGCTCGCCGGCCGCGAGGGGACACGACCCCTCAAGAAAGTGCTGCAGGAGCTCGCTATCGAGCCCTGGCTACGCGACCGCACTCCGCTTATCTACTGCAACGGCCAAATGGCCGCCATCGCTGATCGTGCGGTTTGTGAGGGATTCCAGTGTCCGCCAGACAATCCCGGCGTGACGGTCCGGTGGCATCCGTCGGAGGGTGATTGAGTAGACATTTTGTGCACCTTGCCGTTGTGGATCAGGTGAGATTTCTGGTACCTTTATCTCCCGTCCGTTGTACTCCTAATTTCACGGAATTTTCGAAAATGGTCTGTTGGGCCCTGGTTCCATTTGCGATGTTAGCGTAATGTCGAAACATCGCACGCTTCAGCGTAATTCCGCTTACGTGCGAACACCCGACCCTGGTTTCTTCAGCGGTAGCTTTCGGAAAATCCCACTTTCTCAAGCTGGGTTTTCATGACCAAATTTATCTTCATCACGGGCGGTGTTGTCTCTTCCCTGGGCAAAGGTATCGCAGCCGCTTCACTGGGCGCGCTTTTGGAGGCGCGTGGCCTCAAGATCGCCATGTTGAAGTTGGACCCTTACATCAACGTCGATCCGGGTACCATGAGTCCCTTTCAACACGGTGAGGTCTTTGTCACCGATGACGGCGCGGAGACCGATTTGGATCTCGGTCACTATGAGCGTTTTACGCGCTCCGTGACCGGCAAGCCGAACAACTTCACCACGGGGCAGATCTATGAAAGCGTCATCCGCAAGGAGCGTCGCGGGGATTATCGTGGGGGCACCGTGCAGGTCATTCCCCATATCACGGATGAAATCAAGGCCTCTATCCGCGCGGGAGCCGGCGACGCCGATATCGCGTTGGTGGAGATCGGGGGTACGGTAGGCGATATCGAATCGCTGCCTTTTCTGGAAGCGATTCGCCAAACCGGTGTCGAATTGGGGCACGACCGCGCCCTCTTTATCCATCTCACCCTGGTTCCCTACATCGGTGCCGCCGGCGAGATCAAGACCAAACCCACCCAGCACTCGGTGAAAGAGCTTCGCTCCATCGGAATCCAGCCCGATATTTTGCTCTGCCGTTCCGAATCCCCTCTGCCGCAACAGGAGCGACGCAAGATCGCGCTTTTTACCAACGTGGAGGAGAAAGCGGTTATCTCGGCGCCCGATGTCGACAACGTCTATAAAATCCCCGGGCTGCTGCACGATCAGGGGATGGATAATATCGTCGTGGACAAACTGCGGCTCGACGTCCCGGCGATAGACCTTTCGGATTGGGAACACGTCATCGATGCGATGGAGCATCCCGATGCCGAGGTCAACATCGCCATGGTGGGTAAGTACGTCGATCTCACGGAATCCTACAAATCACTTAACGAGGCGCTGAGTCATGGCGGGATCCACACTCGCACTCGCGTCAGTATCTGTTACCTCGATTCCGAGCAGTTGGAAACCGAAGGCGTCACTACCCTCGACGGCATGGACGCGATTCTGGTACCGGGAGGATTCGGCGAACGCGGCGTCGAAGGGAAGATCGCGGCTGTGCGATACGCCCGAGAAAACGGCGTACCCTATTTAGGGATTTGCCTCGGTATGCAGGTGGCTGTCATCGAGTATGCGCGTCACGTCGCCGGTTTGGAGGGCGCTCACAGTACCGAATTCCACCGAGCGACCCCCCATCCGGTCATTGCACTGATCAGTGAATGGCAAGACCAGGACGGGAGCATCCAAAAGCGCGATGAAGACTCGGATATGGGAGGCACCATGCGGCTCGGCGGACAGGAGGCCAACCTTGAGGAGGGAAGCCTGGTACGGAAACACTATGGCAAAGCGGCGATCCGCGAGCGCCACCGCCACCGCTACGAGTTCAACGACCACTACCTGGATACTCTGAAGAATGCAGGGCTGTGCTTCACCGGGTTTAGCAAAGACGGCAATTTGGTAGAGGTTGTGGAGATTGCCGAGCACCCGTGGTTCCTGGCCTGTCAGTTTCATCCCGAGTTCACGTCCAATCCACGAGATGGACATCCCCTGTTCAGCGGTTTCGTTCAGGCCGCCAGGGATGCGCAGCAGAAACGTCTCGCCAAGGCAGCGTCAGCGTGAAACTGTGCGGCTTCGAAGCGGGGTTGGAGCACCCGCTGTTCCTCATCGCTGGTCCTTGTGTGATCGAGAGCGAGCACTTAGCGCTGGAGACTGCCGAGCGCCTCAAGACCATCACCTCCCAACTGGGAACACCCTTCATCTACAAATCGTCATTCGACAAGGCCAATCGCTCTTCCGGAGATAGCCCCAGGGGCCCCGGATTGGCCGCAGGACTGAAAATACTCGATAAGGTGCGTTCAGAGGTGGGGGTACCGGTACTCACCGATGTACATGAAGATACACCCCTGGACGAAGTGGCATCCGTGGTGGACGTTTTGCAAACCCCCGCGTTTCTGTGTCGTCAAACCGATTTTATTCAAGCCGTGGCGCGTCAGGGAAAACCCGTTAACCTGAAGAAAGGTCAATTCCTCGCACCGTGGGACATGAAACACGTCGTCGATAAAGCGCGTGCGGTCGGCAACGAACAGCTGCTGGTCTGCGAGCGCGGGGTGAGTTTCGGTTACAACAATCTTGTCTCTGACATGCGCTCGTTGGCGGTGATGCGTGAGACGGGCTGCCCCGTAGTGTTCGATGCCACTCACTCGGTACAGTTACCCGGCGGGAAGGGTGCCAGTTCGGGTGGGCAGCGCGAGTTTGTCCCGGTGCTGGCACGCGCAGCGGTCGCAGTAGGGATCTCAGGCCTTTTCATGGAGACTCACCCGGAGCCAGACGAGGCGTTGAGCGATGGCCCCAATGCATGGCCGCTTGGCGAAATCTCACCGTTGTTACAGACACTGACTGACCTGGACAGGGTTGTGAAGGGTACGGGTAATAGTAATTAACTTTAAAAATATTCGGTAACATATTGAAGGAAATAGATAATGTCGAAGGTTAAGCAGATCGTTGGGCGAGAGATAATCGATTCGCGGGGTAATCCGACGGTCGAAGCGGATGTGATTTTGGATTTGGGCGCAATGGGGCGAGCCGCGGTTCCTTCCGGTGCCTCCACAGGAACGCGCGAAGCGGTAGAACTCCGTGACGGTGATCAGGAACGCTATTTGGGGAAGGGCGTTCAGCACGCAGTGGCCAACGTAAACGGAGAAATCGCTAACACCATTACCGGGATGGGAGCCGACCAGCAGCAAGCAATCGATCGGGCCATGATCGAACTGGACGGAACCGACAACAAAGGACACCTGGGTGCCAATGCGCTGTTAGCCGTCTCGATGGCTGTGGCGCGTGCGGCCGCTACGGAACAAGGGGTATCACTGTTTCGCTACCTCAAGCCCACGGGGCCATATACCTTTCCCGTGCCGATGATGAACATCCTCAACGGCGGCGCGCACGCCGATAACAATGTCGATATCCAGGAATTCATGATCATGCCCACCGGTGCCCCCTCCATCAGCGAGGCCATCCGATACGGTGCGGAAGTGTTTCACTCGCTCAAGTCAGTGCTAAAAGGACGAGGATTGAATACAGCGGTCGGCGACGAGGGTGGTTTTGCGCCGGATCTACGTTCTAACGAAGAGGCGATCGAAGTCATCATGGAAGCTATCGACAAGGCGGGGTACCGTGCCGGTGAACAGATGCATCTCGCCCTGGACGTCGCCAGTTCGGAGTTCTACCAGGACGGTTGCTACCATCTCGCTTCCGAGGGCAAGAAGCTCGACTCCGCAGGATTTGCCGCCTATCTCGAGGCGTGGGTCTCCAAATATCCCATTGTCTCCATCGAGGATGGTATGGACGAGAGTGACTGGGATGGCTGGAAGCAGCTCACGGAACGGCTCGCGGATCGTTGTCAGTTGGTTGGTGATGATCTTTTTGTCACCAATACCAAGATCCTTCAGGAAGGCATCGACAAAGGTATCGCCAACTCGATTCTCATTAAGGTCAACCAGATCGGTACACTCACCGAGACATTGGAGGCGATCGCCATGGCCGAGGCTGCGGGCTACTCGGCGGTCGTTTCGCACCGATCCGGAGAGACCGAAGACGACACCATTGCAGATCTGGCAGTCGCTACGACCGCGACACAGATAAAAACCGGCTCTTTGTCCCGCTCGGATCGCATCGCGAAGTACAATCAGCTTTTGCGCATTGCCGAGGAGGTCGGCTCCGATGCCAGTTATCCGGGGATGAGTGCGTTTCCTCATCTCAAGGGGGCGTCATAAATAGGCACAGTGCCACAAATTGGAACTAAGGTGCCCGGGTAGATCCCGGGCATCGTTTATCGGCGACCCGACACGTACCGTTGCGAGGTAAAACCAACTACCGTGTGGAGCAAGGTTTTGGTAGCCCTACTTATTGCAGTACTGCTGTGGCTGCAGTATCGCCTGTGGGTGGGGGATGGTAGCTTGGCGGAAGTGTGGCAACTGCGCAGAGAAATCGCTGCCCAAGAAACCGAGAATCAACGCCTGCGAGAGCGTAACAGGGTACTCGAAGCGGAGGTACAGGATCTTAAAAAAGGATTCAAAGCCATCGAGGAGCGAGCGCGCAGCGAGCTGGGCATGATCCGAGAGAACGAAACCTTTTATCAAATCGTCGAACCGAAGACGCCATCGACCACCGATAACGGCGCGAGCGGCCATGAGTGAACACCAAAAAGTCTGGGCTATAGTTCCCGCTGCCGGTGCGGGAAAACGCATGGGAAGCGAAATTCCTAAGCAGTATTTAACGCTTTCAGGCCGTCCACTGTTGGCTCACACCTGCGAAGCACTTCTTCGTCATTCCACCATCGAGAGTTTGATACTCGTCGTCGCTGCAGATGACGATCGATGGGAGGAAGCGGTCGGAATAAAGAGTGTTCCGTCCATCACCACCGTCCACGGAGGGCGTGAGCGATGCCACTCCGTGTTCAATGGACTGAAGTCGATCAGCGATCGCGCAGCGCCCGATGATTGGGTACTGGTACACGACGCCGCACGTCCCTGCCTCAGCTACTCGGATCTCGACCATCTACTCAAGAAAATCGAGGACGATCCCGTGGGTGGTCTATTGGGTACCCCAGTGAGAGACACTATGAAACGGAGCGATGCGGGAGCGAGAGTTGTCGAAACAGTCGATCGCGCGCTGTTATGGCACGCACTGACGCCCCAAGTCTTTCGCTACGCACTCCTTACCGAAGCGCTAGCGCAGATCATCGCTTCGAATGCCATCGTCACCGATGAAGCGGCTGCCGTCGAGCGGATGGGTTTCAACCCGGTGATGGTGCAGGGTTCGAGCAGCAATCTGAAAGTCACCCGCCCCGACGATCTCCCGTTGGCCGAATGGTATTTGAATCAGCAGAAGGAGCGGGCGTCATGAGAATAGGCCACGGGTTTGACGCTCATCGATTCGGTGTGGGCGATGCCGTCGTTATGGGTGGAGCAACTATTCCACACTCGCAGGGGCTTATCGCCCACTCCGATGGCGATGTGCTCGTTCATGCCCTGTGTGATGCGCTATTGGGCGCGCTGGGGCTGGGCGATATCGGACGTCATTTTCCTGATGATGACGCCGCCTTACGTGGAATCGACAGCCGCGTGTTACTGCGGCGAGTGATGGAGCAGCTCAAGAAAGAACAGCACAAAGTGGTCAATGTGGATGCAACGGTTATCGCCCAGTCTCCCAAGCTCACACCACACATCGACACGATGTGCACTAATCTGGCCGCTGATCTCGACATCGATAGCAGCCGGATCAATATCAAAGCGACGACCACCGAAGGAATGGGTTACACCGGCCGGGGAGAGGGTATCGCAGCCCATGTCGTCGTACTCCTAGAAACTGCCTAACGCGCCACTCGAGCAGTCGTGACTGACTACACTGCCAAATGGCCCCGCGCATGGGGCGAAACCGGCGCTCGTGGTGTTCTGCGACAGGAAGCAGCCCACTTTCAGGTCGAAGAAGATCTGTCGTTCGACCCCTCCGGTTCCGGTGAGCACGTGCTGTTGCAGATCCGAAAAACCGGCGAGAACACCCTATGGATCGCCAAACGGTTGGCACGCTTAGCGGGTATTAAAGCTCGCGACATAGGGTACGCAGGACTGAAAGATCGTAACGCAGTCACTACGCAGTGGTTTAGCGTAGGACTGGCCGGCAAAGCGGAGCCTGACTGGGAGCAGCTAAACAATCCTGCTGTAGAAGTGCTTCGGCGTGTCAGACATCACCGTAAACTGCGGCCGGGTGCGCTGCGGGGTAATCGTTTTTGCATACAGATCAGTGCATACAGCGGCGACTCGGAGGAGACCTCCGATCGCCTATCCCTGATAGGACGTGAAGGGGTGCCCAACTATTTTGGGGAACAACGATTTGGCCGTAATGGGGAGAACGTGAACAAGGCATTGGCCGTGTTCAGCGGCCAGGTTCGGATTCGGGACAGGAAACTGCGGGGTATCTACCTTTCCGCCGCACGTTCCTGGCTATTTAACGAGATATTGGCCCGCCGGGTAGTGGGGGGCACTGGAACCGGGCGATCCCCGGTGATGTGTTGGGTTTGGACGGACGCAGCGCGGTATTTGCGCTGGACTCGACACCGGATGTTGAAATAACACAGCGCTTGCAAGTGCTGGATATTCATCCGACGGGAGCGTTGTGGGGAGAGGGCGACACATTGGCCGCCGCAGACGTGAGCCGACTCGAAATAGTGGTGGCTGAGGAGCACCCACTGCTGGTCTCCGGATTGCGGCAGGCGCGACTCAAGCAGGAGCGAAGGCCGTTGAGGGTCAGGGTTTCGGATCTGTCGTGGGAGCAAACGGCCGGCGCACTAAAGCTGAATTTCGCGTTGCGTAGTGGTAGCTATGCCACAGCTGTTGTCAGAGAAGTGGTGAGTTACTGAGCATTCGCTGAATCTGGGGCAACCTTCAAAAGGCCGAGTTAGGGGCGAGTTGTCGCACTCGGTTCTTTGGTCAATGGGCGGAATTCTGCTCAATCCTATCCGATCCCCAAATCCCGCTTACCTCAACTTAACAATAAGTTATCTGATATTTCTTCCATGAGATCGAAGTTGGTCCACCTCTTGCCTAGTTCTAGGCACAACAACATGTAACACAAAGTGACGTATCCACCACTTTTAGTAATCCCCGGTGTAGCTGACGGTTGACCGTGGCTACCTGAGAGAGCGGACAAAGGATTGCAGCTCCCTCAGAAGGCGCCAACGAGGTTCAACCGCCCAAAGTGCGGCCACTGACGCTTCAAAGGCAACAGCGGATGTCTAGCTCAACTGGTTGCGGTGGGGTGCGGGTGTTAGTTCTGAAACCAACAGACAGGGGTTCCTATGAGTGACAAAAAGGCGATTCGATTCGGCATTTTCCACAAGATTCTCATCACCATGGCGCTGATTGCCTTAGTCCCTCTGGGTACTATCTGGTACGTCAACTATCAGGCGACGACTCAGCGAATCACCCAACACGTGGAGCAGCAACTGGAGCGTATCTCCGAGGGGCTACAGGGTTACATCGACACCTGGGTAGAGATGAATCTGCGCATGATGCGCCAAAACACGACACTTGCGGCAATGCAGTCGTTAAGGGCTGAAGAGCAAAACCCAGTACTCGAGAAAATCACCGAAGAGTATGACTGGATCTACTTGGCTCACACTATTCGGTCTCAACGGCTGGAACGTCGGTCGCAGTGATCGCAAAAAACCCAAATACTATGGGGAACGAGTCTACTTCCAACAGGTATTGACCGGAAAGCCGATTGGGCAACAAGTATTGATCGGCAAAACATCGGGTAAGCCCGCCTTTGTATTGGCAGTGCCATTCAAAAACCGATCTCAGAAAACCAGTGGCGTCCTGTCGATCGCAACGACTATCATCGAACTCTCCAACCGTATTACTAACATCAAAATCGGGGATACGGGCCGGGTATTCCTGGTCGACGAATTTGGCAAGGTGATCGCCCACCAAAACTCCGCGTTTACGACGGAACGTAAAGATCTCAGCGATCACCCCGCCGTTGTCGAGGTTCTGAATAGAGGGCGCGCGAGTCTGACTTATACGGATGAGAACGGTGACCGTCGCATCGCTTCTGCGCGTACGACCAAGTATGGCTGGATCCTCGTCGCGGAGCAGGACCATGCTGAGGCCTTCGCACCCATTCAAGAGGCGAACCGAAACGCAGTGTTGCTGCTCGCCATCACCTTGGTGGTGGTGCTAATCGCCTATCTATTGTCGCGTCGCTTCTCGGTTCCTATCCAAGAACTGACCTCCATCGCCATGGATATCTCCCACGGCAAGTTGGACCAGGAGATTCGTCATATGGAGCGGGGCGATGAGATCGGTGATCTAGCTCGATCGATCGCTTGGGCGTCAGTGTACGTTTGGCGCTGCAGCGGATCGCTCAATACCGAAAGGAAGCCGGTAAAGCCAAGTGAGCACGTCGTGACTAATCCGTTTGGGACTGTAGTGTCCGTGAGGTAAGGACTGCCTCTTTGACGAAGAGGGTGAGCAATGGCAACCGAACACGAAGAGTTGAGTTATCCGGAGCTGGTGGAGGCACTGCGCCAACATTGTCTGGCGATGCAGACCGGCACTTGGATAGTTGCCACGCGTGACAATCATGCGTTACGGATCGGGATAGATAGTGGAAAGATCGTCAAAGTGGCCTTTCTCAACCTCAAGGGCAAGGCGGCTCTCACGCGGGTGCGGAAGGTTACCGGCGGGAGGTATAGCTTCACTAAGGACGTTTTACCCGCTGGCCCAGCGGACACTGAACTCCCGGAAACGAGACAAATACTCCAGTTTTTGGTTCAAGGTGGTGGTACCGCCACCACGACCTCGCCGACGACAGGGATCCCTATTGGACGTGTGAAGAACGTCATCATTGAAGAGGCCACTGAGCTGCTGGAACCCATGGGACCCACCATATGCGAAGAGTGTTTCGACAACGCGGGGGGATATGTCGACGAAAGCGGGGTTGGTCAGTGCTATTTCGGGCGTCTCCACCGAAATAGGAGACGATGAAAAGGGCAAGACGTTCAAAAAGCGTGTTTTAGGCCGCCTGACAGACAACGCTTAAATCCAGATCACCCGTGCATGTGGTGCGTATCGTGGGGTCGTATCCGAGCGACGGGAGATAGCCGGAGTATACTAAATTTGTCTCGGTTGATCCGGATGAACTCGATGAACGAACGACTGATCGTCGCGTATCAGCTCTCTCCCGCAAAAAACCAAGATATAGACGCCCTGTGCCGGGAGATTGCACTTGAGCAGACCGTAGAGATGGATGCTGATCTCGTGGATTCTCCGACCATTCTCGAGGAGATTGTTGGCGAGATTCTAGAGATAGCCCCACTGAACGAACCGGTAGGCAGCCATCGTGCAGCGATTGGATACCAAGCCGCTGTAACGGCATTCTCCATTCCTCAATTGCTTAATCTGCTATTCGGTAACATCTCCATCAAGAACAATATCCGCATCGTCGGTCTGGATCTTCCCGGCGAGCTACTTAACCAGTGGCGAGGGCCCAACCATGGGATTGCCAACATTCGCCAGCAACTCGGTACACTCCACAGGCCACTCGCCGTTACCGCACTGAAACCGATGGGTTCCAATGCGACGGAACTGGCCGCTATGGCTGGAGCGTTCAGTAGGGGAGGCGGTGATATCGTCAAGGACGATCACGGATTGACCGACCAGCCGTTCTGCAAATTCCGAGAGAGAGTCGAGCGTTGTCAGGAAGCGGTCTCGAGAGCGACACAAACTACAGGGCACCCGACGCTCTATTTCCCCAATCTCTGTGCCCCGCTGGAAGAGCTCGAAGAGCAACTACAATTCGCCGTCGAAACCGGTGTGAAGGGCGTTTTGGTTTCACCGTTCTTGTTGGGATTGGATACCGTGCGCTTTCTGGCGGCCAAGTACCCGATCATCTACATGGGACATCCGGCCTTCTCAGGTACCCATTTCCATGATCGGCGCCACGGGATGGCCCCCGGAGTACTCCTTGGCACGCTGTTTCGCCTCATCGGCTGCGACTTCTCGATCTACCCCAACCGCGGTGGCCGTTTCTCGTTTACGGATGAGGAGTGTGCGAGTATCAACCGGGCACTGCAGGGAGCGTTGGGTGACCTACACCCCGCCTTTCCGACACCCGCCGGTGGGATGACCCTGGCGCGCGTGCCGGAGATGGCCGAAGCGTACGGGACCGATTGCGCCTTCTTGATTGGTTCGGCGCTGCTCAGGGAGGATCCCGATTTGACCGTTGCCACTCAACGCTTTGTCAGCGCAATCGAAAACTGCTTCGCGTAGCTTGCGAACTAGCGGCGGCGTCTCAACAACACGTAAATCGCACCCGAACCTCCATCGTTGGGTGGGGCAGAACAGAAAGCCAGTATATTGTTGTTGCGTCGTAGCTTGCGATGAACCAACCCTTTCAGCACGGGCGTCTTGCCAGGGGAACGGTTGCCTTTGCCGTGGATAACGCGGACGCAACGCAATCCGCCTTCGAGACTGGCAGCGATAAACTTCTGCAGCGCTGGTTCGGCTTTTTCAGTCGTCAAACCGTGTAGATCCAGTTGCGCTTCGATGCTGTATTGGCCCTTTCGCAGGCGACGCAACGTGCTTCGATCGGCGCTGGCACATGCGTAAACCACATCCTCGCCTGTCGAATGTTCCGACATATCCAGCGGACCGCGACTCAGCTCTTCTAGCACCTCTTGCTCGTCACGCTGGCGCTGCTTGGGTTCCGGTGCTGGGGTAGGTGCTTTTAGCAGCACTTTGTCCTGTCTCAGCGGCTTCGTATCCGCCATTCGCTGCCGAAACAGATCTCGCTCTTTCTCATTGATATCGTGGGGATTTGACATGGTATTGGCGACCCAACGTTAATCCGAGCAACTCCGGCCATAGACTCTGTAACAAACTAGCAGAAGCGCGAGCTGTAGCCCACCGCAAACGGTGGGAGAGGAGGATCGTTTCGGGTATAGTTAGCCCGCCGTGAGATAGGTTCTATCCCCCCGGATTCTGAAAAAGTTTCGATACGCCTTTCCTCGTGAAGCGCGGTTTTCCGCAACATCCAGGGGAACACAGGATTGGTAATAAGTGACAGTTTGCGAGTCCATCCATCCCATGAGACCGATGAAAATTCTGCTTAGCAACGATGACGGCTATCAAGCGCCGGGATTGGTGTGCCTCGCTAATGCGCTGAGCAGCGTAGCGGAGATAACCGTCGTAGCGCCCGAGCGCGATCGCAGCGGAGCCAGCAATTCGCTGACTTTAGTTCGACCCCTAAGAGCGGAGACGGCGGAGAACGGATTTGTTCGCGTCGATGGAACGCCGACCGATTGCGTGCACTTGGCGATTACCGGTCTGCTGGAAGAGGAGCCCGATATGGTGGTATCGGGCATCAACGCCGGTGCCAACCTGGGTGACGATATCCTCTACTCTGGAACGGTCGCTGCCGCGATGGAGGGGCGCTTTTTAGGGTTCCCAGCGATCGCTGTCTCGATGACCGAGCACGAACCCCGCCACTTCGACACGGCTGCGCGCGTGATTAAGGATCTTTTAAAGCGCCTCGAACGCGCACCGCTCCCCAGCGATACCATTCTCAACGTCAACGTTCCCGACCTGGCGTGGGAGGATCTCCAGGGTTATCAGGCCACCCGTTTAGGCCATCGACACAAGGCAGAACCGGTGGTAAGGGATAGCGACCCTCGCGGACGCACCATCTATTGGGTGGGGCCCGCGGGTCCAGAGCAAGATGCGGGGCCCGGTACCGATTTCTACGCCATTCGCACGGGTTATGTCTCGATTACACCGCTACAAATTGATCTAACCCGCTACGATAAGCTGGAGTACCTCGCCGATTGGTTGGGTGACGCCGCGCATCCATGACCATCAATCCAGCCCACCGTGGTATCGGAATGACTTCGCAACGTACCCGCGAGCGGCTCATCAATCGCTTGCGCGAATCGGGCATTTGCAATACCGGGATACTCGAGGTGATCCGCAATACGCCCCGGCACATTTTTGTCGATGAAGCCTTGGCCAGCCGAGCCTATGGAGATACTGCGCTGCCCATAGGGTATGGGCAAACGATTTCGCAACCCTATGTCGTCGCACGCATGACCGAAGCGCTGCTCGAAGGCGAATTACCGGCGCGCGTACTCGAAGTGGGCGCGGGTTCCGGATACCAAACCGCAGTCTTGGCGCAACTGGTCAAGCAGGTATTCGCCGTCGAAAGAATCTCGCAGTTGGTCAGCAAAGCGAGGGAACGCCTGCGCGAATTGAAACTCTATAACGTTCAATGGCGCCATCACGACGGGACCTGGGGGTGGCCGCAAAACGCGCCCTACGATGCCATTCTGGTCGCCGCTGCGCCCCCCGAAGTACCGCGTGCGTTGTTGGAACAGTTGGCAGTAGGTGGACGGCTCGTTATCCCCGTCGGTTGCGGGCACGAACAGAACCTGTTACGAGTAATCCGTACACCCAATGGATACGAGCAGGAGACGCTTGAAGCAGTCAGTTTCGTCCCGCTGGTGGGAGGCCGCGGCTAGTGCGTCTATTCTCATCGCTCTACGAGCGGGTGATGCGCTGGTCAGAGCACCGTCACGCACCGCGTTATCTCGCCGGGCTCAGTTTTGCAGAATCCTCCTTCTTTCCCATTCCCCCGGATGTGATGCTCGCCCCCATGTCGCTGGCGAAACCGCAGCAAGCGCTGCGCTACGCCGCGCTTACCACTATTGCGTCGGTACTGGGCGGAATGCTGGGTTATCTCATTGGCTACTTCGCCTTCGAAACCATCGAGCCTTGGGTCCGCGAATTCAACTATTGGGACAAATATCAGCAAGCGCAACAGTGGTTCGCTCGATGGGGATTCTGGGCCGTCCTGTTGGCAGGATTTTCGCCCATACCCTACAAGATATTTACTATCGCCGCTGGCGCAATCGGGATGGCATTTCCGCCATTCCTACTTGCCTCCCTGGTGGGTCGTGGAGCACGCTTCTTTCTGGTAGCGTTATTGATGCGCTGGGGTGGGGAGAGGATGCGCGATCTGTTGCGGGACTATATTGATCGAACAGGATGGGTGCTAATACTAATAACAATCGCGCTTTATCTGGTGATAAACCACGGTTAGTTCTCGCCAGCGTCGGCTGGTTTACGCTTTGGTTAACCCTATCCACGCTGACCGGATGCAGCAGCTTTCTCAGTTGGGATTCCAACCATGCTTCCGGTGTCAGGGTAGAGGAAGGACGTCGAAGTTACTACATCGTTGCGGAGGGCGATACGCTCTACTCCATTGCGTTCCAAATGGGGGTCGACTACAGGCAACTCGCCCGTTGGAATGGTATTCGCTGGCCGTATCGTATCTATCCCAACCAGAAACTGCGGCTCGATGCGACTACTCCCGTCACTCAATCCAAGGCTAAATCCTCTCAATCCGCCTCTTCTCAGAGGTCGAAAACTCGACCTGCTGCTACAAGCCGCAAGAAAAAATCCGCTTCCCGCGCCGCAACAAAATCGAAACGTAAAAGGATCTACTGGAAGTGGCCCACTTATGGGCCTATCTTGAGCCGCTATTCCAGTAGCGCACCTGGGCGAAGCGGCCTCGATATTGGAGGCAAACTCGGGCAACCGGTACGGGCAGCTGCGACAGGTCGAGTTGTCTACAGTGGTAGTGGACTTCGTGGTTACGGTAAGCTTATCATCGTCAAACACGATGATGTCTATTTGAGCGCTTATGGGCACAATCGGAAGTTGCTGGTTAAGGAGGGCGAAACTCTGCGTGCGGGTCAGGTGATTGCAGAGTTGGGCGATAGTGGAACGAATCGTCCCAAACTCCATTTCGAAATTCGAAAGTACGGAGAACCCATCGATCCGCAACGGTTATTGCCAAAACGCTGACTGAATCATTAGGGCAACCAGGAAGGAAACCCAAGAATAATTTAGGGGTCGAAGAGGGTCAGGCGGAATCTTTTTAGCGACACTTTCGTTGTGACTATTTTTTACTTCTTCACTGTTCTGGTGTGCCGGGCTGACTGGGAGAACAGGGAATGCCAAAACGCAGTAAAGCGGATCTGAATCCAGAAACATCGGACTCCTCCTTGGAGACCAAGGACGAAGATCTAAGCTCTGAAGAAGAGCCCGCTGAGTTTGATCTCGAAGAAGGCTCGGTGGAAGAAGACATCGAGCAAGCCTCAGATGAAACTGAGAAGAACAAAAGCAAAAAGAAAGTTGCGTCGCGACGTTTCACCTCAGACATCGACGCAGAGATGGACGCAACTCGTCTATACCTCAACGAAATCGGTTTCTCTCCGCTATTAACCGCCGAAGAAGAAGTGTATTTCGCACGCCTCGCGCAAAAAGGTGACGATGCGGCGCGCAAACGTATGATTGAAAGCAACCTGCGTTTGGTCGTGAAAATCGCGCGACGCTACCTCAATCGCGGTATGCCTCTTCTCGATCTGATCGAAGAAGGTAACTTGGGATTGATTCGGGCAGTCGACAAATTCGATCCCGAACTGGGATTTCGATTCTCAACCTATGCGACGTGGTGGATACGGCAGACCATCGAGCGCGCGATCATGAATCAGACGCGCACCATTCGATTACCTATCCACGTGGTAAAGGAGATCAATGTCTATTTACGTGCTGCGCGACAGCTGGTGCAGCAATTGGATCATGAACCCAGTGCCGAAGAAATAGCCACGCTACTCGACAAACCCATCGGTGAGGTGAAACGCATGTTGGGATTGAACGAGCGCATCGCTTCGGTGGACACACCCATCGGCAAGGATGAGGATAAGTCGCTACTTGATTCGATCCCCGACGAACAGAACCAGGACCCTTCCCAACGTTTGGTTGACGAAGATTTGTTCAACAATCTCGAGGTTTGGCTCTCCCAGCTCAATGATAAACAGCGAGAAGTGGTTGAGCGTCGATTCGGTTTGCATGGGTATGAAAAAGCGACATTGGAAGAGGTGGGAAACGAGATTGGCGTAACCCGCGAACGTGTCCGCCAAATTCAGATGGATGCCCTGAGACGGTTACGCGAAATCATGCGCAAACAAGGTATTACCGAAGATATTCTTTAAGGACCACACACGATCCGCTGCAGCGCCGCCGTAGAGGCGGCGCTTCTCTTTTAGTCAATCCATGAAATGCCTGAAAGCCATTATTTTCGACGTCGACGGCACCCTGGCCGAAACCGAATCCAGAGGACATCTCGTTGCATTCAACCGTGCATTCGGGGAGATGGGGTTACCGTGGCGCTGGGAACCTCACCAGTATGCCAAATTGCTGGAAATTGGCGGGGGTAAGGAGCGCCTCGTACACTTTCTTTCACAACAAACCGCCGATGTGCCGGCCAGTGAGAGAGTAGCACTCGCGGAGAGGCTGCATCAGCTCAAAACCGCTCACTATCGACAAATAGTGTCAACGGGCGAACTACCTTTACGCACCGGTATCAGTAGAGTAATCGCCTCGGCACTGGAATCCAACGTTCGACTCGCCGTCGCCACCACGTCCTCGGAGATAGCCGTCCACGCCTTGGTTAAGAGCACTTTGGGTGCCAATGCGCTAGATCACTTCGACGTCATTGCCGCGGGTGATGTCGTGGCTCACAAAAAGCCCGCTGCGGATATCTACGACTATGCGTTACATCGATTGAACCTCGAGGCGACTGCTGCCATTGCTGTCGAGGATTCGAGAATAGGTATGCGAGCCGCACTGGGAGCGCACCTTTCGGTGATCGTTACGCCCAGCGAATTCACCCAGCACGATGATTTCACGGGTGCCGCGGCGATTATCGATCACTTGGGCGACCCCGACTCGGCATGCCAGCAACATTCGGGATGCATAGACCTTCAACCCATGGTTACACTAAAGGGCATCGAGCAGCTCCTGAAAAAGGCTCGCAGAATCGACGGCGACGATGCCTAGATCTCCTCATATCGCGAATCGCATGGCTGAGATTCAGCCCTTCCACGTAATGGACCTGCTGGCGCGAGCCAAACAGCTGGAGTCGGAGGGACGCTCGATAGTCCACATGGAGATCGGCGAACCCGATTTCGTTACCCCTGATCCTATCATCCGAGCGGGACAGCAGGCACTCGTGGAGGGAAAGACGCACTATACCGCCGCGCTGGGTATCCCATCGCTACGTGAAGCGATTGCGCGACACTATCGAACCCAGTACGCGATCGATGTCGACCCTGAGTGCGTCATTGTCACACCCGGCTCTTCGGGCGCACTGCAATTGGTCTGTGGCGTACTGATTAACCCTGGCGACCAGTTACTATTGGCCGATCCCGGCTATCCGTGTAACAGACACTTCGTGAGGCTGGTGGAAGGTGGTACTAATGCCGTTCCTGTTGGTGCGGAGAGCGCTTATCAACTCACGGCGCAATTGGTAGAAAAACATTGGCACGAGAAGACGGTAGCCGCTCTGCTAGCCTCGCCTTCCAATCCAACCGGCACGGTCATACCGACGCCAGAGTTGTCGGAGATTGCCCGCGTTGTGGAAGAAAAACGAGGCGAACTGATTGTCGACGAAATCTACCATGGACTAATGTACGAAACTGAGACCACATCGATTCTCGATGCGACAAAGTCGGCCTTCGTCGTTAACAGCTTCTCCAAGTACTACGGCATGACGGGTTGGCGTATCGGATGGCTGGTAGCACCAAAAGCTTATGTACGTGAGATCGAGAAACTAGCACAGAATATATTCATCGCAGCAGCGGCCCCCTCGCAGTACGCAGCGCTAGCGGCATTTAGTCCCGAGGCACACGAGATCATGGAGCAACGGAAAGAGGCGTTTCGACAACGTCGCGATTTCTTACTCCCAGCGATTCGAGCGTTAGGATTCAAAGTGCCTGTGACGCCACAGGGTGCGTTCTATATTTATGCGGATTGCAGCGCGTTTACCGAAGACAGTCACCGTTTTGCGATGAATCTTCTCGACGAGGCTGGAGTTGCCATCACACCGGGAATCGATTTCGGCCACCATCGCCCGCATCAACACGTCCGGTTTGCCTATACCACATCCATGGAACAGTTGGAGGAGGGCGTCGAGCGAATGCGCCAGTACTTAAACAAACGATGAAGACGCCACGTGAAACCAAACATCGTGACATCCGCGATAAATCGGAACTCAAGCGTATCGCTCATTTCACTTATGGGCGCCGTCTAACCGATATCCAGCATCGACCGGAACGCATCGATCACTGTGCCTACAACTTTCTTGCCGCCTATCTCGATTCTCACATTGCTACCGAGCATCTCACAGAGCATAAAGCGGGCGAAATTATGCGCCATCTCATCGACAACTACTCGTTCGACTAACGGCGAACCCGTTCCAGATAGAGCAGTGTCGCACCGGCAACTGCTGCCGGCATCACAAAAAAATTGAGGATAGGCACCATACTCGCAAACAGTACCGTTCCACCAAAACCCAACGTCAGGAATGGGTGACGGCGCATTGCTTCACGCTGCTCGCGAAATCGTTTTCCGTGGTTATCCATCGGGTAGGAAGCGTATTCCAGGCCCAGCATCCAGGCACTGAAGGCGAGCCAGATAAAGGGGGCGGCCAAATTGACCACAGGGATGACGAATAGAATGAGTAGCGGCAAAGCACGCAGGAGGAAGTAGCTGAGGCGACGCAGTTCCGACCCCATTGACGTAATGGTCTCTCGGATCAACCCATTGCTCGAAGCGGTGGTTCCGCTACCGGTATGGTGACGTTCGACCGCCAAGGCGAGCGCTCCATTAAAAGGTGCACCGATGAGATTGGCCAGTAGCGTAAACCCGTACACCAGTATTAGAAAGATACTGAGAGCGAAAATCGGCCAGAGCAACCACTGAAGCCACTCGTAACCATCGGGAAGCATCTGTTCCATTAACCAACCAAAACCGAAATAAGCAGCGACTATCAAACCGCTGAACAGCGCCACACTGATACCTACCGGCGTCACCGCGTAACGTCGAATGCCGGGTTGGCGTATCGTGCGAAATCCTTTCGCCAGATAGCTGGCGCCACGAAAGAGATCGAGCATAGGAGTGGGTCTAGGGGAGCGTCACCGGGGGTTGGGGCTGCCAGGCGGGTGATCGATGTTCTGCGACTACCGTAGTGTAGATACCGCCTCGCACATTGAATTCCGCGGTCAACCGCATAAATCGCGGCTGACAACTGGCCACCAGATCTCCGAGTATTTCGTTGGTGACCGCTTCGTGAAAAGCACCTTGATCACGAAACGACCAGACGTAGAGCTTGAGGGACTTAAGCTCGATACAGAGCGCCTCCGGTACGTACTCCAGGTTCAAAACGGCAAAATCGGGCTGCCCGGTTTTGGGGCAGAGGCAGGTGAACTCCGGAATGCGGATTCGGATGGTATAATCCCGCTCCGTTTGCGGATTAGCAAACGTTTCCAGCGCTTTACTCGGTTGGGTAGTCATGCGGCGAAAGATACCGAGCGATTCGTGTAAACACAAGCCGCGGATCGCGATTCTGGGTGTTGAGCTCTCAATCCGGGGTAAAGTGAGCGACGCGGCAATGATGCTTGAATTGATAGAAGAACTATCAGTAGAACTAACAATTAGTTAACAGTGTTTTTTAATCTAAATTCCCTCGTTGGAACCTGGGAAATAATTCGGTAATGTAGCCCCCTATGCGCCTTAAGAAGATCAAGCTTGCCGGTTTTAAATCGTTCGTCGATCCCACCACGATCACACTGCCCAGCAACCTCACGGGTATCGTGGGCCCCAACGGTTGCGGCAAATCCAATGTCATTGACGCCGTACGCTGGGTGATGGGTGAAAGCTCCGCGAAAAATCTGCGCGGCGACTCCATGGCGGACGTCATTTTTAACGGCTCCACCTCCCGCAAACCGGTGGGACAAGCCTCGATCGAATTGGTGTTCGACAACAGTGATGGTTCGCTGGGGGGACAGTACGCCAAATACACGGAAATATCGGTAAAGCGGTTAGTGTCGCGCGATGGCCAATCCACCTATTTTTTGAATGGAGTCCGTTGCCGCCGACGTGACATCACCGATGTCTTTCTCGGCACCGGATTGGGGCCCCGCAGCTACTCGATCATCGAACAAGGCATGATCTCCCGCCTCATCGAGGCCAAACCTGAAGAGTTGAGGGTCTATCTTGAGGAGGCCGCGGGTATCTCCAAATACAAGGAGCGGCGCCGCGAAACCGAGAACCGGATGCGTCATACGCGTGAAAACCTCGAGCGTCTGGAGGATCTGCGCGACGAAGTGTCGAAACAACTCCAACATCTGCAGCGCCAAGCCCGTACCGCCGAGCGCTATAAGGTAATGAAAGACGAAGAGCGCCGGCTCAAGGCGGAACATCTGGTGTTGCGCTGGCAAGGGTTGGATGCGGAAGATAAGTCCCTGGAGCAACAGATCCGGGAACATGAAACCCGTCGTGAAGCCGCATTGGCCGAACAACGCGGTTTCGAGCGGCAACTGGAAGAGGGGCGCAGCCAACAGATCGAACGCAATGACGCCTTCAATGAGGTGCAGGGGCGCTACTACGGCGTTGGTGCAGAGATCGCGCGCGTTGAGCAGGCCATCCAACACGGCAAGGAGATGGAGCATCGTCAACAGCACGAATTGCAACAGGTGGAAAAGGCGTGGCAGGAGGCCCAGACCCACATCCACAACGACCAGCACCGCCTCAACGAATTGCATGCACAACTCGACGATAGCGAACCCCAACCACTGGAAAGCGAAAAAGCAGCGGGGGAGTCAGCGGCACGATTAGCCGAATCCGAAGAGGCCATGCGTGCCTGGCAGCACAACTGGGAAGCGTTTAATCGGGAAGCCGCCGAACCCGCCCAAACCGCCGAAGTGGAGAAAACCCGCATCCAGCACCTGGATCAGCAGATGTTACGTGCCCGTGAGGCGATCCAACGCAATGAACAGGAGCTGCAAGGGCTCACCTGGGAATCATTGGAAGAGGAGATAGCCGCGCTAGAGAATCAACGGCTGGAGCAGGTCGAGCGCGGGAACGAACTGGAGGGTCAGATCGGTGCCATCACGGAGCAGATCACCCAGGCACGGGAACGCTCCAACGATGCCGGTGAAGAGCTCCATCAGGCGCGCACTCAATTGCAGAATACCCGTGGCCGACTCGCGTCGGTCGAAGCGCTCCAACAGGCCGCACTGGGCGAAGGTAAGGGGGGCATCGGTTCATGGCTGGAACGGCAGGGACTACAAACCGCACCGCGCCTCGCCAAAGAGCTCCAGGTCGAAAACGGCTGGGAGCGTGCGGTTGAAACGGTATTGGGGCCTAGTATCGAGGCGGTCTGTGTCTCCAATATCGACGCCGTGACCAGTTTGTTGGGCGAGTTCGATAACGGCACGCTTACGTTGATAGAACAGAGCAGTGATGGTGGTGGTGCGAGCGTTGCCAACGCGACACGATTGATCGACAAGACCAAAGCCTCCTGGTCGTTGAGCGGCCCTCTGCAGGATGTGTATGCGGCGGAGAGCCTAACGGAGGCGATGGAGCTGCGGCGGCAACTCCCCGAGCACGGTTCGGTGGTCACCCGCGATGGAATATGGATAGGGCGTCACTGGTTGCGCGTCGTGAAGGAGGAGGATGCGCAGGCCGGTGTGCTGGAGAGGGAGCGTGAGTTAAGAGAGCTCAACCAGCACCTTGAGGAGCTCGAATTCAGCTGTACGGAACTCGAGCAAGAGCAGGAGCGCTCCAACCGACTGCTGCGCGAGAGCGAACAGGAACGCGAGGAGTTGCAGGATCACCTCAACCGGTTGAACGCCGCCAAGGCTGACCTGCAGGCGCAACTCGCCAGCAAGCGTGGACGTTTGGAACAGGCCAAGAACCGCAGCGAACGCCTCGCGGGTGAGCTTAACGAAACCCACGAACAGATCAACCGAGACGAAGTCGCCGTCAAGGACGCGCGCGGGCGGCTCGACAGCGCCGTGGAGCGCATGGAGAGCTACCAGCGCAAACGGGAGGACTTACAGGGGGAACGGCGCGAATTGGACGGCGTGCTCGATCAACGCCGGGCACGGGCGCGCTCGGACCGCGACCTCGTCCATCAGCAGGCACTGCAACTGGAGTCGCTACGTTCTGCGCATACCTCGACCCAACAGAGCCTCGAACGGATGCAGAGCCAACTTGGGCATCTGGTCCAGAGGCGCGAAGAGCTGCAAAAGGCGCTCGAAGAGGCCGTGTCACCCAACCAAACCCTGGCTGCTGAACTCGACGAACTCCTCAAACGCCGCGTTGCGGTGGAAGAGGAGTTGGGACAAGCGCGTCGCCTGGTAGAAGAGATCGATGAACGACTCCGCCGATTGGGACAAGATCGCAACGCAGCGGAACAGAAAGTGCAAACGATACGCGACGCCATGGATAAACTGCGCATGGAGTGGCAGGGCATTCACGTTCGACGCCAGACGATCGAAGAGCAACTTCTCGAAACCGGATTCAGCAAGGAGACGCTGATTGAGAAGATGCCGGAAGAGGCCACGGCGCAAGAGTGGCAAACCAAGGTTGAGACTATCGCGCAACGCATTCAGCGACTCGGGCCGATTAACCTGGCGGCGATCGACGAGTTTAAAGAACAGAGCGAGCGTATGGAGTATCTCAACTCTCAACATGAAGATCTCACCGAATCGCTCACTACCCTTGAAAACGCTATTCGTAAAATAGACCGTGAGACGCGCACCCGTTTCAAAGAGACCTACGACAAAGTTAACGGTGGCCTCAAAGAGATGTTCCCACGGCTCTTTGGCGGTGGACACGCCTATTTAGAGATGACGGGTAACGATCTACTGGACACCGGCATCACCGTAATGGCGCGTCCCCCCGGCAAGCGTATCAGTACCATTCATCTTCTCTCGGGTGGCGAGAAGGCACTAACCGCCGTCGCGTTGGTATTTGCGATATTTCTACTCAACCCTGCGCCGTTCTGCATGCTGGATGAGGTAGACGCGCCGCTGGACGAAGCTAACGTCGGGCGTTTCTGTGACCTGGTGCGGGAGATGTCGGAGAAAGTTCAGTTCATCTTCATCACACACAATAAGACGACGATGGAGCTCTCCAACCAACTCACCGGTGTCACCATGCATGAACCGGGTGTTTCCCGCTTGGTGGCGGTCGATGTCGATGATGCCATCCAGATGGCAACAGGTTAGGCATGCGTTGTTATGGAGTTTGACGGACTACGGCTCATCTTACTGCTGATCGGCATCTTGATTGTCATCGGCGTCTATTTCTGGGATCGCACGGGTAAAAACAGCCGTGATCAGGAAAAAGTAAGAAAAGAACCCGCTCTGGATAGCAATATATCGCCCGCTGCCCCCAGCGAAATCAGCGAGCGTCGCGAACCGGTGATTGCTTCCGACGTCGGCGCCACGCAAACCGACGCTGTGCATCACGAACCTGTCGTCCACGTATCGGAAGAGGAGACAGAGGTTACCGAAGTACCCATCCTCTACGATGAGATTTTCAAAACTCCCGAACCCGGAGAACCCTCTGACGTCATCGTGCTCAATGTATTTTCCCAATCGGGGCAGCGTTTCGCCGGCGTTCACCTGGGCGAAGCGCTCCACGCGTCGGGGATGGAGTACGGAGCGATGCGTATCTACCATCGTATGGACGACACCGGCGATCGACTCTTCAGTCTCGCCAATAGTGTCGAACCCGGCTATTTCGAACCCGACAGATTTACCGAATTCTCCACACCCGGTGTTTCGATGTTTCTCGCACTGCCCGGTCCGAGCCGTCCCGCCGCCGCGCTGGAGGAGCTGATTGCAACAGCGGAATCGCTGACTCGACACCTCGATGGTCGCCTGCTGGATCAGGGAAGAAATCCGCTGCACACTCAGGGGATCGAACATCTTCGCGAACGGGTGCGTGAGTTTGAACGCCAGCAACGTCTCGCCGCCGCAAGGACATGAGCAGTACTATCGAGGCGCGCATCGAAGCGTTGCGTCAACAGATCGAGCTCCACAACTACCGCTACTACGTGCTCGACGAACCGCAGGTGCCCGATGCCGAGTATGATCGGCTTATGCGTGAACTCCAGGAACTGGAAGCGACCCATCCCCTGCTCGTAACACCCACTTCTCCCACCCAACGCGTTGGCTCAGAACCCCTCAAGAACTTTGGGCAGATCACCCACGCCATCCCCATGTTGTCGTTGGACAACGCCTTCGATGAAGAAGAGCTGCGTGATTTCGATCGTCGGGTACGCGAGCGGCTGGAGCTCGACGAAGCTGAAATCGTCTATAGCGCCGAGCCCAAACTCGACGGATTAGCGGTAAGCCTGGTGTACCGTGAAGGCCAGTTAGCGCAGGCGGCGACGCGGGGCGACGGGGTAACCGGTGAAGATATCACCCTCAATGCCAGAACCATCACATCAATACCGTTGCGCCTGCGGGGCGATCGCAATCGCATACCACCGGTGCTGGAGGTGCGCGGCGAAGTGTACATGCCGAAAGCGGGGTTCGAGCGACTCAACACCCTGGCCAGAGAGCACGGTGAAAAGACCTTCGCCAACCCACGCAATGCCGCTGCGGGGAGTCTGCGTCAATTGGATCCACGTGTCACAGCCAGTCGGCCATTGGCGATGTATTGTTACGGTACGGGACATGTGGAGGGCGTGGATCTTCCGGACCAGCATAGCGAAGTTCTTGGTCTGTTACAGGAGTGGGGATTACCCGTCTCTCCGGAACGGCGACGGGTGACAGGAATTGCGGAGTGCTGGGAGTACTATCTAGAGATTCAACGGCGGCGGGATCACCTGCCCTACGAGATCGACGGTGTCGTTTACAAGGTGGATGACCTGGAGCTGCAGCGACGATTAGGCTTCGTTTCGCGTGCACCCCGCTGGGCTTTGGCTCATAAGTTCCCCGCGCAGGAAGAGTTGACCCGTGTCGTCGATATCGAAATACAGGTGGGGCGTACCGGCGCATTGACGCCGGTCGCGCGGCTCGAATCCGTCTTTGTCGGCGGTGTCACTGTCACCAACGCCACGCTGCACAACGAAGACGAAGTGCGGCGGAAAGATGTACGCATCGGCGACACGGTGATCGTGCGTAGAGCAGGAGATGTGATTCCCGAAGTAGTCAGTTCGCTCCCTGAGCGGCGGCCGAAAAATGCACGGGAGTTCGTGATGCCGACGCAGTGTCCGGTCTGCGGATCGGAAGTGGTGCGCGCTGAGGGAGAAGCGGTTGCCCGTTGCAGCGGCGGATTGTTCTGTTCGGCCCAGCGCAAACAATCCATCAAGCATTTTGCTTCCCGTAAAGCGATGGACATCGAGGGATTGGGTGACAAATTGGTCGATCAGCTCGTCGATGAAGGCTTGATTGAATCGATCGCCGATCTCTATAGGTTACATGCGGAACAACTCGCTTCGTTGGAACGCATGGGAGAGAAATCGGCACAGAATCTAGTGGCGGGTATCGAAGCGAGTAAACGGACCACACTCGCGCGTTTTCTCTTTGCCCTTGGAATTCGCGAAGTGGGTGAGGCGACGGCACAGGCTTTGGCGAACGAATTGGGCTCGCTCGAAACGTTAAGAGAGGCCGACGAGGAGCGTTTACACGAAATACCCGATATTGGCCCGGTGGTGGCCGCACACATCGTGCGTTTCTTTAATCAGTCGCACAACAACGACGTTATCGAATCGCTGCAAAAGCAGGGAGTCTCATGGCCTGAAGTTGAGGTCGTTCCCGCGGAAAGAAAACCGCTGGCGGGACAGACTTTCGTTTTAACCGGCACCCTCGAGTCGCTGACTCGCGACGAGGCCAAAGCCCAACTCCAAGCCTTGGGAGCCAAGGTGACCGGGAGTGTATCCAAGAAGACCAGCTTCCTGGTGGCGGGAGCCGACCCGGGATCAAAGTTGGCGAAGGCCGAGAAACTGCAAGTTCAAGTGCTCGACGAAAACGGTCTCAACGAGATATTTCGAAAACACCATAGGCCGGGTACGTGACCCACCCATTGATCCCGAACCAACGTCATCTCTTCGCTATTCCCGACGACGTGGCCTACCTGAATTGTGCCTACATGTCGCCGTTGATGAACGCCGTACGGGAGGCTGGCGAGACGGGTGTCAATCTGAAGGGACAGCCCTGGCGGATAGTTCCGCGTGGCTTTTTCACCGAAACGGAACAGGCACGTGCACTATTCGCCCGGGTCGTCAACGCCACCGCCGACGACGTTGCCATCGTCCCCTCTGTCAGCTACGGGATCGGTCTGGCCGCGAAAAACCTGCCGCTCTCCCGCGGCCAGAATATCGTTGTACTAGCCGATCAGTTTCCTTCCAATGTCTATCCCTGGCGTGAAGCCACCGCTGAAACTGGGGCTGATTTGGTGACGGTGCCGCGCCCCGATGATGATGACTGGACCCAGGCGGTGCTTGATGTGATCGACTCCAACACCGCGATCGTAGCCGCACCCCATTGCCACTGGGTAGACGGCGCCTTGTTGGACCTGGAGTCGATCGGCCGCAGAGCGCGGGAAGTGGGGGCAGCCCTGGTGGTCGATCTGACGCAATCTGCCGGTGCGTTACCTTTCGATGCACGACGTATCGAACCCGATTTCGCCGTTGCCGCCTGTTACAAGTGGCTGCTCGGACCCTACACCCTGGGTTTTTGTTACGTAGCGCCAAAGTGGCAATCCGGAAAACCGCTCGAATACAACTGGATTACCCGCCAGGGTAGCGAAGACTTCGCCCGCTGGGTCAACTATCGCGATGCCTACGACACGGGTGCGCGTCGATTCGACATGGGCGAGCGTTCCAGTTTTCATCTGGTGCCCATGGCCAAAGTGGCGCTGGCGCAAATAACGGAGTGGGGTGTGGATTCGATCGCTGCGACGCTACGCGAAAAAACCGCCACGATTATCGATCGCGGGAAACAATACGGACTGAGAGCGCTCGACGATAACAAACGGGCGCATCACTATTTAGGGCTGCGATTCGATCGTCCACCTCCCACCGACCTCGTACAGCGACTCAGCGAGCGGGGCGTCTACGTCAGTGTGCGCGGGGATGCGATGCGGGTAACGCCGCACCTCTACAACTCTGAAAAGGATATTGACCGGCTTTTCGAAGCGCTACACGCGTGCGGCGTGTTCTCACGGTAGCGTCAGTTTGATTTCGATACGGCGGTTGCGCTGATAGGCAGCGGCAGTCTTGGCGCGATCGAGCGGTCGATGCTCACCGAACCCAGCCGCGATCAAGCGCTGTGCCGGAATACCCTGATCGATCAGGAACCGAACAATGGCTAATGCACGGGCGCTCGACAATTCCCAGTTGGAAGGAAATTCAGGCGTATTGATATTGCGTCGATCGGTATGCCCATCGACGCACAACACCCAGTCGATGTCGTGAGGGATTCTCTTGGCGACCTCGCGTAGCGATTTTGCCAGCGCGGCGATCTGTTTCTTGCCACTCGGGCCGAGTTCGGCTGAGGCGGAATCGAACAACACTTCCGACTGGAAAACGAATCGATCGCCGACGATCCGAATGTCTTTGCGATCCCCTAATATCTCGCGCAAGCGACCGAAAAACTCCGAGCGATAGCGGTTGAGCTCCTACACTTTGCGGGCAAGCGCCAGGTTAAGGCGTTTGCCCAATTCTGCGATTCCCACCTTCTGCTGACCGACCTTCGTCTGTGCCAGCTCCAATGCAGCGGAGAGTTCGGCGATCTGTTGGCGCAGGGAGGCAATCTGTTGATTGAGCCGCGCGATCATGCTCTGGCGACTTTCGGACAGTTGCCGCTCTTCCAGCAACACCACATCCTGTTCGGCGATGCTGATCTCTCGTTGCTCGATGGTTTTCTGGGCTAACAGAGTACGTTCCTGTTCATCGGCCAGCCGCGCCTCGAGCTGTTTGCTGCGATCGCGTTCGCTGGCCAACGTCTCTGATTCGGCTCGCAACCGGTTGGAGAGATCCGCTATTTGCTGCTCCAGCTCACTGCGCAACTGTCGCAGGGCGGCGATATCCTGCTGCAGACTGGCGAGCTCCAGTAATCTGAGTCGAATCACCTCCTTATCGGCCGCGATGGTCTGCTGAGCGGCTTGCAAAGATCCTTGAAGTTCCGCGATCTGAGCTTCCGCCGCTTCGGCACGACGCTGAGTCAGCAATAGACGGCTGGCAAGCTCATCTTTTTCCGCCAGCGTAGCATTCAGTCGCGCTTCAAGTGTCGCGACCTCTTTCGACAACTCGCTGCTGCGCTCTTTCTCCAACGCCAGGGTCGCGGCCAGTTCGTTAATGTTGCGCGTCAGTCTCTCCAGCGCGGCCTCCCGACCTGCCAAAACGCCGGACAGGTAGAATTGGGCAATCACGAAAACAAGCAGCATAAAGATGAAGACCAACAACACGGAGGCCAACGCATCCACGAATCCTGGCCATATATTGATGGAGCGTGTGCGGCGGGCGACGGAGAACATCGGATCTAGGTATCGTCGGAGTTGCGGTTACCCAATGTACGCGTCATGAGCCGAAGCTCCTGTCGCATCTCGTCGAGGAGTTCGCGCTGTGCAGTGGCACTGGCCTGCATGACTCGCTGTAGTGACGTCTCCTGGCTTCGCAGGTAACCGCGCAGGGCCTCTTCGTTGGCCACGTTACTTTCGATCGCCTCCGAGAGCCGATTCAACAGGGGTTGGAGATCGTGTTGGTGACGCGCGAGGTTTTTAATGATCAACTACTCTGCGCTGATCTGATCGGTGAGTTCCGTGAGCCTCGTCGTGAGCTGCAGCATCTGTTCGCGCATCATATTCCGGTCATCTTCACCGCGCGACATGATGCGTTCCAATCCATCCAGCGTGTCGGCCGTCTTCTCCAGCAACGCTTCGATATAGGCCGGAACGGAAGGCTCGCCTTCGGTACCCACACCACTGTGCAGTTGGGTCAGCTCGGCCAACCAGTCCTCGAGTTCCTTGAAAAAGCGATTCTCTGCATGGCCGGCCTGGAGATCGAAGAATCCCAGTATCAGCGCACCGCCCAAACCGAACAGCGACGAACTGAACGCCGTTCCCATCCCGGCGAGCGGGCCTTTGAGATTTTCCTTGAGCCACTCGAATACCTCACCCACCTCGGCGCCACCCACCTGCAGGCCTGCGAACACCTCACCGGCCGAAGAGACGGTATCCAATAAACCCTAGAAAGTGCCCAACAGGCCGAGAAAGATGAGTAAACCGATGAGGTACCGGGAGATATCGCGATGCTCGTCGAGGCGCATGCGCAATCCATCGAGTACCGAGCGGGTGGCCATGGCTGAGAGGCGAAGCCGACCCTCTCTTTCGGCCAGCATTTTTGCCAGTGGTGCAGGCAACTGCGGTTGGAGCAGCTTCTCAGGGACACCTTTACGCCGTCGCTGCGCAATCCAGCGTGACTCGGGCCCCAGTGAGATAACCTGTTGAAAATTGACGGCAATCCCCACCCGCAGGACACTGATTATCATTCCATTGAAGATGGGATTGGCTTGGAAGGCACTCTCCAAGGCAGGAAACAGAAGTGCGCTGACGACGACCCCAAGGAACAACGTCATCCAGACGATGATCTTCCCCCGCATGGCATTTCGCGCTTGGACGATTCTTGTTTAAGTTTAAGAGTATTACACTAAAGTGCCTGAATTATTACGGTAAAGGAATACTGACAAAGAGCTACGCACCACCAACTGGCCTCGACACCTTCTTTACCTACTGTTTGGGTGGAAGGGGCCCTGGCTGGGGTCGCGCGATTTTGGCCGCCTTGGTCAATCCCCCGACAAACGCTTGCAGGCGGCTGTTGCGAACCAGGTTCTGCAGGGTTTCTCGCGACTCCTCGAATCCCGGCACGGGCTGTTCGCGCGTCTCTCCCAAACGGATCACGTGCCAGCCAAGGGTTGTTTTAACCGGTTGCTGCGCAACGGTATTGGGTTGCATCGCCTCCACCACGGTACCGATTTCGGGCGGTAGCTGTGCGGATCTGACCCAACCCAGTTCCCCACTGCTCTCCCGGGTGGTATCTGTGGAGTGCTCTTTGGCGAGCGCGGCAAAATCGCCCCCATCCGCTAACTGTTGCAGTAACGCCTGTGCCTTTTCCTCCTCACTCACCTGGATGTGAGATACCTGATACTGCGTCCCGTAGACGCGTTGTTTGACCCGCTCGTAAGCCGCGTGGAGATCTGCTTCGGTGATCGGGTTGTCACGTAAGTAGCGCTGCATCAAGGCCTGCGCTAGCAAATTCTTACGCTGCAGGTCCACCATGATGGTCAGGGCGGCATCGTCCGCCAACTTCTCTTTCTCTGCCTGTTGCGCCATCACCTCCAGCGCGATCAGATCGTTCATCAGATTGGGGACAGCGCCATTCTGGCCGCGCTGAGCGCTGCGATCGGCCAATCGGCGCTGCGTATAGAGCAGAAGCATCTGGCGGGTGAGGGATTTTCCATTGACGCTGACCAACTCCTCTTGGAGATTGGGCGGGACAGGCGGTGTCGCCTCCTGGGCCGTTAACGCGGTGGCCATGATGATGGTCATGGCCCCGAGCGCGCTCGACAGCGTTCGTTTGAAATTCATCGGTTGACTCCTCGCGTGTGCACTATGGCGCTTGTTATTTCTAGGATGCGCGGGCATTGATGGAGAGGGCGTGTATATCGGTCTGCATCAAATCCCCCAAAGCGGCGTAGACGGCCCGGTGTCGCTGGATGGGGGTCATACCGTCAAAGGCGGGTGAGACGATATCGACCACGAAATGCCCGCGCCCGTCGCGAGCGCCGGCGTGACCGGCGTGTTTGTGGCTTTCGTCGATGATTTCAAGATGCACCGGTTCGAATGCGCTCTCGAGTTTGGAGCGAATGGTGTCGACGCGATCGTTCATTGCGGGAAAACCTTGCGAAAAGGTTTGACCGTCACGTTGCCATAGACTCCGGCTTCGACGTAAGGATCCGAGTTCGCCCAGGCCTGCGCCTGTTCCAGGTTGGCGAATTCGGCGACCACCAGACTACCGGTGAATCCGGCGCTACCGGGTTCTTCGGAGTCGACGGCTGGATGGGGACCCGTCAACACCAGTCTGCCTTCATCCTGAAGCTGCTGTAGGCGTTCGACGTGATCCGAGCGGGCCGCGAGACGTTTCTCCAAAGTTCCAGGTAGATCTTCTGCTATGACAGCGTAAATCACTTATGACTCCTCATTGGATTCGGGAATCTCAGCCGATTCCGGCATATGTTTCGCCAGGTAAAAGGCTTGGGCGATGACAAACAGTACGGTCAATCCCATCATGCCGAAAAGCTTGAAATTGACCCACGTATCGGTATCGAAGCTATAGGCGACATAGATGTTCACCGCTCCCATGAGCGTGAAAAAGATCACCCAGATCAGGTTGAGACGCCCCCATACCGTCTCCGGGAGCGAGATATTGGTCTCCAGCATCCGCTGTACCAACGGCTTCTTACCAATGACCTGACTCAAGGGGAATGCGGCAGCGAACAACCAATTCAATATAGTCGGTTTCCATTTGATGAACGTTTCATCACGTAAAAATATCGTTAGGCCACCGAAGACGACGATTAACGCGAGCGTGATCAGGTGCATGCGTTCGAAGCGCCGATGCTTCCACCAGAAGACGCCTACCTGTACGAACGTGGCGGCGATAGCAACGCCTGTTGCGATGAAGATATCCCAAACTTTAAAGGCGACGAAGAAGAGCAGAATCGGGAAAAAATCAAACAGAAACTTCATGGATTAAGCAGCTGACAAGTGGCGCGGATCCGAACCGCGAAACGGCTATTGTCGCACAAAACCCGGGACGGATTGACAGCACTAACGAGTAGAATAGGGGTATGCCTTCAGCCATCGATCTCCACCTACACTCCAACGCCTCCGACGGTGCGCTCACACCCGGGGATCTAGTTGCACTCGCGCACAGGCAACAGGTGCGCAGCATGGCGCTGACGGATCACGACAGCGTAGAGGGCCTAGCCGACGCTCGACGTGCGGCGGAATCGCTGGGTATCCGGTTTGTTCTCGGCATTGAATTGTCGGTTTCGTGGGAACGGATCGATGTGCATGTGGTGGGTTTGGGCATCGATCCTGGCGAGAGCACACTCCTCAGAGGGATTGCTCAACAACAGGAAAAACGCGAAACGCGAGCAATCGCCATGGGTGAGCGACTGGCTCGCAAGGGCTTCCCCGGTGCATTGGAAGGAGCCAGAAGTCTGGCAGGCGAAGCGACAGTCACGCGGACCCATTTTGCCCGCTGGATGGTGAGTGCCGGTCACGTTTCGGATCTCCAGGCTGCGTTCAAACGCTACCTGCGGCGTGGAAAACCCGGTTACGTGGCCTGCGACTGGATACCTCTTGAAGAGGCGGTGGAGTGGATCCGCCGTGCCGGGGGGCAGGCGGTGCTAGCGCACCCCCTGAGATATCCACTCAATCAACGCAAGTTACGACGACTAATCGACCGATTTACCGAGGCCGGGGGGGAGGGTATGGAAGTCGTATCCGGTCGCCAACCTCCCGATCAAACCACCCTGTTGGGGCAACTCTGTGATTGGCATGGCTTGAAAGGATCTTGCGGATCCGATTTCCACAGCCCGGACCAAACCTGGCTGACACCCGGGGGCATTTCGCCTTTCCCACGCCTCTGTCCTCCAATCTGGCAGGGTTGGCCGGATATCGATGCGTGGATGGATCCCGCGGCGTAAACCGATGGACGCGCCGCGCGGAACCGCGCCACGACCATCCCACGCTCAATTTGCACTTAAGGTGTTGCTACTTGCGGTGTTGTTGGCGAGTCTTTACCTGGGCGGCGACATCCTGCTCCAGTACATCAAGGCTTTTCTGGCCCAACAGCGCGACGGCGGCGCTTGGATCCTGGCGCTGCTCCTGCTCACTTACATCGTCTTCATGGCGATCCCCTTCATGCCGGGGATCGAGGTGGGTTTGATCGTCATGCTCACGGGTGGGTTGGAGGGTATCGTGACGGTTTACGTGGCGACCGTGAGCTATCTCGTGGGGAGCCTCATTCCCGGGAGGTCGTTAGCGGGGTTTCTGGGCTGGTTGGGGCTAAAACGGGCGGAAACACTCGTTCATGAGATCGAGGGAATGAAGCCTTCGGAGCGCATGGCCTACCTCACACGGGGAGCGCCAGGCCGTTTGATCCCGTTTCTGCTTAAACACCGCTACCTCGCCATCGCCGCTCTGCTCAATATGCCCGGAAATGCAGCGTTAGGTGGCGGTGGTGGTATTGGGATGATCGCAGGGCTGAGCGGGTTGTTTCCCTTTTTGCGGTTTCTCGCCCCGGTGGCGCTGGCCGTCTCACCGATCCCCATCGTCCTGATCGTCCAGCACCTCAATTGAGCGGTATTGGGATCGCTTAGTACCAGTGACCTCCGTATAATGGCGCACTTTCGTTTTTTGGTTGCTCCCGGCGCATGTCCCAATTCTTCCAGATTCATCCGGAGAATCCGCAAGGGCGGTTAATCCACCGTGCGGTGGATATTCTCAACGGTGGTGGTCTGATCGTCTATCCAACGGACTCCAGTTACGCACTGGGATGCGGTATGGGTAATAAAGCGGCGCAGGATCGAATCCGCGCAATCCGCCGCGTCGATGACCGTCACAACTTCACCTTGGTCTGTCGGGATCTCACCGAGATATCCGTCCACGCTAAGGTGGACAACGTGGCATACCGCCTGCTCAAGGGGTTAACACCCGGCCCCTATACCTTCATTCTCACGGCGAGTCGCGAAGTGCCGCGCCGTTTACAGAACCCCAAACGGAAAACCATCGGATTGCGTGTACCGGACAATCCCATCGCACAGGCACTTCTCGCCGAAGTGGGAGAGCCGCTGATGAGTTCTACGCTCTCGCTGCCGGGTGAGGATATGCCGCTCAACGATCCTTACGAGATGCGGGATATCCTGGGGCATGCGGTGGATCTCATTATCGATGGCGGACACTGCGGGTTTGAGCCAACGACCGTCGTGGATTTAACCGGCTCGGTGCCGGAGGTAACGCGGGTGGGCGGGGGAGATGCAGCGCTCTTTGAAAGCTGAAGCAGTGCCTGGAGCCGGGAAGCAACGCGTAACGGCTCCTCCCTTCACATATACAAAAATGTAATTGAAAAACGTTTTCTAAATATGTATATAAAACAAAAAGATTTAGTGCTTGTCTCATGTAGTTACGCACAATGCGACATCCCCACCAACCCGGTATAATCGCCCGATGCTCGAACTAAACGTGATGCAGCGGATTGCCGTCTGGGCACTTCCGGTGCTCTTTGCTATTACCGTTCACGAAGTGGCGCATGGGTGGGTGGCACGGCGACTGGGTGACCCCACCGCCATGATGATGGGACGACTGACTCTGAATCCCATCAAACACATCGATCCAGTCGGTACGCTGCTGATACCTGGCGTTCTACTGTTGCTCGGCGGTTTTGTGTTCGGCTGGGCCAAACCGGTTCCGGTCACGTGGGAAAACCTGCGCAGCCCTAAGCGGGACATGGCTTTGGTAGCGGCGGCAGGCCCTATCGCCAATCTCGTGATGGCGCTGATTTGGGCGCTGGTAATGAAGATCGGCGTGACGTTTTCAGGCTCCTTGGATTGGATGGCGATTCCCATGATTTACATGGGAGGCGCGGGTATCACCATCAATATCATTCTGATGGTACTGAATCTGCTTCCACTGCCGCCCTTGGACGGCGGTAGAGTAGTAACGGGTTTGTTGCCAGGGGCCTGGGCATGGCGGTTCAGCCGCATTGAACCCTACGGATTTTTTATTTTGCTAGCCCTGTTGGCAACGGGTGCACTCGCCTACATACTGGGCGGCCCGGTGGCGTTTTTGCAAACCGCAATATTCAGCTTCGTTGGTTTGTAAGCGACGGCTCTGACACAACAAACGTATCGTGAAAATATAAGGAAGGACGTTGGACACCATTCCCACTCAGTATCAGCGTGTGCTCTCCGGCATGCGTCCCACCGGCAAGCTGCACCTCGGTCACCACCACGGCGTGCTGAAAAACTGGTTGAAACTACAGCACGAATACGATTGCTTCTTTTTCGTTGCCGATTGGCATGCGCTCACAACGCACTATGAAGAACCGGAGATACTTTCAGACAATGTCTGGGATATGGTGGTCGATTGGTTGGCCGCGGGCATCGACCCTGGCTCGGCGAAGATCTTTATCCAATCGCGTGTCATGGAGCACGCTGAACTCCACGTACTACTCTCCATGGTGACACCGCTCGGTTGGCTCGAGCGCGTTCCCAGCCACAAAGATCAACAGGAGAAGCTGAAAGAGCGCGATCTGGCCACCTACGGTTTCCTGGGCTACCCGCTGCTCCAGTCGGCGGATATTCTGATCTATCGTGCCGGTATGGTTCCGGTCGGCGAAGATCAGGTGGCCCATGTCGAGATGACGCGCGAGGTAGCCCGCCGTTTCAACCATCTATATGGACGCGAACCGGATTTCGAGGAGAAAGCGAAGTCTGCCGCCAAGCAGATGGGCAAAAAGAACGCCAAACTCTACGCCGACCTGCGTAAGCGCTATCAAGAGCAAGGAGACCAAGAGGCACTGGATGTGGCGCGCGCCTTACTGGAGGGGCAGCAGAATGTCAGTATCGCCGACCGGGAGCGACTGATGGGCTACCTGGAGGGAGGCGGCAAGATCATTCTCCCCGAACCACAAGCGCTGTTGACACCGGCGGCGAAAATGCCGGGCCTGGACGGCCAGAAGATGTCCAAGAGTTACAACAACTGCATCAATGTGCGCGAAGACCCGGCAGTGGTCGATGAGCAGCTGCGAACCATGCCTACCGATCCCGCTCGGGTGCGGAGGAACGACCCGGGTAATCCCGAGCTGTGCCCGGTGTGGCAGCTGCACTTGGTCTACTCTGATGATGAGCGCCAGGATTGGGTACGTGAAGGGTGCACCACTGCCGGCATTGGCTGCCTGGACTGCAAATCCCACGTCATTGAGGCTGTCCAGGAAGAGTTACAGCCCATTAGAGAACGCGCCAAAGAGTTTGAAGAGCAGCCCTCGCTGGTCCGCAATATCCTTGCGGAAGGGTGCGAAGAGGCGCGCGATGTTGCGCGCGAAACCATGGATGAGGTTCGCAACGCCATGGGATTGAACTATCGGTAACCGAATGATGAGCGAACCGGAACCGACACCTCAGGAGAACACTCCCCAGGAACAGAGTCCGCCGTCACAACCGGCGCAGACCGAACTTCCTATCGCACTGGTATTGGGGGAGAAGGTCACGGAGCTGCCTCAGGACCTCTATATTCCACCCGATGCGTTACGTGTTTTCCTGGAGGCGTTCGAAGGTCCCTTGGACCTGCTCCTCTACATGATTCGGCGCCAGAACCTCGACATCCTCAATATTCCCATCGCAGAAATTACGCGCCAGTACATGGACTACATCGACCTGATGCAGGACATGAAGCTGGAGCTGGCGGGCGAATACCTGGTCATGGCAGTCATGCTCGCGGAGATCAAGTCACGCATGTTGCTGCCGCGTCCGGTCAGCGACGAGGAGAACGAGGAAGGTCCGCGCGCAGAACTTATCCGTCGTTTGCAGGAGTACGAGCGCTATAAGCAGGCGGCGGAAGATATCAACGAGCTGCCGCGAGTCGGTCGCGATCTCCATCCCGTCAGCTGCGAAGTGACCGAGCGTAAAGTGATACATGCGCTACCCGACGTCACGTTGAAGGAGGTGTTGATCGCCTTCAAGGATGTATTGGAGAGAGCGGATATGTTCAGCCACCATCACATCCAGCGGGAGGCGTTGTCGGTGCGCGAGCGCATGTCCAACGTTTTGGCTGAGCTGAGGGCGGATCACTTCACCGATTTCACGCAGCTTTTCAAACCTGAAGAGGGCCGTTTGGGTGTTGTGGTGACGCTTCTGGCCATTCTCGAACTCATCAAGGGCGCGTTGATCGAACTGATACAGACCGAGCCCTTTGGCCCCATACATGTAAAGGCGCGCGTCTCAGCCCACGAGGTTGATGAGGCGACCACCTGAGAGCGGTGACTATGGAACCGGACAAACTCAAAAACATCGTGGAGGCCGCGCTGCTGGCAGCGGGAGAGCCTCTCAATCTGGATCAACTGCAGCGCCTCTTCGCCGAACAAGAGCCGCCGGCACGCGACGCCTTGCGCGAAGCGCTGAAACGGCTTACCGAAGACTACGAAGGGCGGGGCATCGAAATCAAAGAGGTCGGGAGCGGTTTCCGCATCCAGACCCGGGGCGCGATGAGCGAGTGGGTTTCGCGCTTGTGGGAAGAACGTCCCCCGCGTTACTCCCGTGCATTGTTGGAGACCCTGGCTCTGATCGCCTATCGCCAACCCATCACTCGCGGTGAAATCGAAGAGATTCGAGGCGTCAGCGTCAGCACCAATATCGTCAAAACGCTGCTCGAACGCGAATGGGTAAGGGTGGTCGGCCACCGCGATGTACCGGGTAAGCCCGCCATGTACGGTACCACCAAACAATTTCTCGACTATTTCAATATTAAGAATCTCAACGAACTCCCGACGCTTGCCGAAATCCGCGATATCGATAGCATCAACGCCGAGTTAGTCTTTGAAGAGCCCACGACCCCACAGCCCGAACCCGATCCAGAGCCAGAGCCAGAGCAGAGTGGGAACACAGACCCCATAACCGAAGCCGCGAACGATCCCTCGATGAGTGAAGAGAGCGAAACAGAACAAGTGGTAGAAGCTGCCGATCCGCTACCGGAAAACGTAGTTGCCGTTGCGGAACCAGAGGTCACCGCGCAAGAGCCCTGATTTGCATGCCCGAAAAATGTAGAGAACACGCGAGAGTGCAGGCGTTGTGCTCCGTGTGTTGTGTTTACGCGGCACTCCACCCCTCTCAAGAGACGCGAACGATCAGTGCCCCTCGACAGTGAAAAACTCCATAAAGTGCTGGCGCGAGCCGGATTGGGTTCGCGACGTCAGATCGAAACCTGGATTGAGGAGGGAAGGGTATCGGTCGATGGTAAGACGGCTCAACTCGGTGATCGCGTTGTTGGCACCGAGAAGATAAGGGTAGATGGTCGCCCGGTCTCCGCGAAACGACTCTCCCAACCACCCACTCGAGTCATCGCGTACCACAAACCCGAAGGGCAGATGGTCACGCGCGACGACCCACAGCAACGTGACACGGTTTTTGACCATCTACCGAAACTCAAGGAAGGTCGCTGGATTGCGATAGGGCGACTCGATCTCAACACCTCCGGTCTGCTCTTGTTCACCAACAACGGAGAATTGGCCAACGCATTGATGCATCCCTCGCGACAGATCCAACGCGAGTATTCGGTACGCGTGCACGGCATCGCCAGTGAGGCGGTATTGACCAAGCTTACCCATGGCGTAGAGCTTGATGATGGTCCAGCTCGCTTCGAAGAGATCGTCGATAGTGGCGGGAGTGGCACCAACCATTGGAACTACGTACTGATCGTCGAGGGGCGCAAGAGAGAGGTGAGGCGACTTTGGGAAAGCCAGGGTCTCACGGTCAATCGCCTGATCCGGGTGCGGTTCGGCTCCTACGAACTACCTCCCGCTCTACGCAAGGGACGTCATCGTCAGTTGACGGTGAAAGAGATCAATGAGCTGCGGGAACTTGCCGATTTACCGCCTGAGCAGGACTGTGCACCGAAGAAGCGACGGATCTCGCTGAAACGAGCGCCCAAGGATCGCCCGAAGAAAAAACAGAGCGGCAAGACTGACAATAACTCCCCGTACCGTTCCCGCAAGCGGCGCGCATGAATGGTCGCCGAGCAAACGCGTTTCGACGGATCTACGCTCTTTTAGATCAAGCCTATGGTCCGCAACACTGGTGGCCGGGCGACAGCACATTTGAAGTGCAGGTGGGTGCCATCCTCACACAGAATACTGCCTGGACCAATGTCGAACGGGCATTAGAAAACCTGCGACAGAACAGACTACTATCACCGCGGGCCATTGTCAGTGCCAGCCACGCGCAACTAGCGGAACAGTTGCGTCCATCGGGTTACTACAACGTGAAGGCAGAACGCCTGCGACACTATTGCCAATGGCTGCTGGAGCAAGGAGGGGAACGCGCACTACATACGGCACCGACCGATCAGTTTCGTCGCAACCTCTTATCGGTGAAGGGTATCGGACCTGAAACCGCTGACGACATATTGCTCTGCGCCTTCCATCGACCGGTATTCGTGATTGACGCCTATACCCGAAGGATCTTTTCACGACTGGGATTGATCGATGCAAAGGCGAACTATGAAGCGCTACGCCGCCGATTTGAAGAGGCGTTGGGCGACGATGTGCCGCTCTACAATCAGTACCATGCGCTTATTGTTCGGCATGCCAAAACCGCTTGCCGCACCAAACCTCAGTGTGAGGCTTGTGCGTTGCGTAAACTGTGTAAACGTGTAGACAGTTAAGTACTGTGCGACTTAGGAAACGCGCTTCCTGGTTCGCGGCTTATGGTAGAGAGGTTTAACGTCACGCGGCCCCGAACGACTCGGATCGATGCTCAGCAGGTACTCCTGCATGCCATTGCGCAGCAACATCGAACGTTCCACGCGCAATCCTATCCCGTGCTTTTCCAGGTCCCAGGCGCTGTATCGAGGCGTCTTGGTATCCGCGATATCATGATCCAGCAGCGCAACCAGATCGGATTTCAGTGCCGAATAACGTTGAGGGCGTTGCGGCATGGTGGCGTGAGCGGAGTGGATGTAGGCGTGGATGACTCCCGTGGGTGACATGATAGCCAACAACCTCGCCGCAAAGGCTGCCAGCAGCGGGGGATCAAGATAGTTGAGCAGATCCCAACTCAGTACCGTGTCCACCTTCTCTCGATTCGCGCTGGGGATCAATTCGCGAACCCGCTCTTCTAACGCTGCTGCATCCAGCGACTCGCCGCTCAGAGCGCTCAACGCTTGGGCGGCATCAGCCACCAACAGACAGCAGCGCTTCCCTTCCATTTGTGCCAAAAGGCTGGCGTTGGTCGCCCCTGGCTCCAGGATCACCCGACGCGTGGCGCAATCCCAACGCGCCACCACCTCCCGAAACAGGGGAGAGGCGAACGGTTCGTCGCTGCCCTGTTGCGAAGAAGCCGTCGGTCGGACCAAGGTGGCTTGCGTCATTGGTTCACTTCAACCTTCTGGGTGAGTACCTGGCGGCTATCAGTAGGAGTGCGATTCGGTTTGGGAACCGTATTGCTCAACCTACGGAGCCGCTTTTAATCGGGGTGCTACCACCGGGCGCGGCATCGGATTTAGGTTGTTCCCCAATCCCGGTCGCTTTGGGTTTTCCCTCCAGCTTGCTCGCCGAGGCGGATTTACCGAAGGCTTTACTCACGACCTCCTGGTCCATGTCGATACTGCCCTTGAAGCGACAACCCTCTTCCAGGCTTACCTTGGGAGAGACGATGTTGCCCTCCACATCGCCCGTCTTACGGATAGCGACTCTTTCCGCGCCGTATAAATCGCCTTTTACCTGACCTTCAACGATCACGGTATGGGCGAGTACGTTAGCATCCACTTGACCTTTGGAACCGACGGTCAAGCTCTTCTCTTTGAGTTGAATGGTGCCCTGTACCTTGCCCTGAATGATGAGATCCTCCTCACCGCTCAGATCGCCATTGATCTGGATCGAAGGGCCAATGACCGCAGCCTCGCCTACGCGCGCGGGCATCTGACGATCCCACGGAATTGTTAGATTCAAAGGATGAATAGGAGTTGTCGTCGCTGGTGTCGCGTTTGAATCTGTCGAACATGGCTGAACGACCTCTCTTGATGCCGATTTATCATTCCTTCGGTGTGTGACCCATGCAGGAAACAGGGCTGCCTATCCCACATAATCTCACGCAATAAGTTACAGCGCTATATTGAAGCATTTACTGTACAAGACAATGCAACTGCCTCACATACTAGGAAATAATGGATTACCATGATACGCCAAAATTGAGCCAATCTCGGCCCGACACGGTGAGTCACTGCCTATCCGGTTGTCGAACTCGGGGACGAAATAGCCCCACATCCCATCGCTTTACAACGCAAGAATTCTGCTACATCATCCCCCCTCTATCCCTTAGGGGATAGGCAGGATCTCTCAGGAGCAGGTCAACCGTAGATTCGATTCACGACAAGAGTGCTGGGGAGCAGCGCGATGGGGTATCGAAATTCTTTACTGGGTCTGAGCATGGTGATCGCTGCGAGTGCAGCTTTTAACGCATACGCGTGGACCAATGAAGTTGATAAACTTAAGGATGTCAATACCTTATGCAAGTTCGAGCCCGAAGCTCAGTGCTCGTGGGCTGTGCGAATAGGCGCCAAGGCACCCGGTGTGGACATGCACGATGCCTCGATGGCCTCCATGCGTCTGGACAAGGCAGATCTGCAGGGTGCCAATCTTTCTGGCTCCATACTTCAGCTCACCAGCTTGGAAGGTGCGAATCTTATGCTGGCCAATCTGGAGAGGGCTCACATGCACGGCACCAACCTACGCAACGCCAATCTGATGATGGCGAATCTTACCGGCGTCAATCTGCTGGATGCGGATCTCACCGGGGCGAATCTGCGCGGGGCGAAAATGGAGGGCGTTATTCTGATGAAAGCTCGGCTGGATAACGCTACCTGGACCGATGGGCGGGTCTGCGCAGTGGGCTCGATCGGCGAGTGTAAATAGTGAGGTTCTAGACGCTATCGTCTGATCCCGCGCAGGCGGGTATTTCGCACGACAACGCCGTTCGCAATTGTGGCTAGAGAGGCCCTAGTTGTCACTGGCGTCCGATGCAACCACTTCGGGCGTCAGGATCAGCCCTGCCACCAACGCTTCGAAGAACTGGATGCGCTCGATCAAATGCTGGCGCTGATCCCGGGTGAGCATCTGGTCGAGTTCCATCACTCGATCGGGTAGATCCGCATAGATCCTTTCTCTCGCTTCCGCGAATTTCTCGGGTAATCCACGGCGTTCGATCATCCAGCCGTTGAGAAAATCGAGTAGGTTTTCGCGCTCGGCACCGATTCGCAACATCTGCAGTAACTGCTGCTGCTGTTCCTTTCGATAGGCCAACCACTCTTCACCGGTGCTGGGATAGCGATCGAGTTGTTGCCGTAACCAAGTGGTCCGTTTCTGAGTAATGCTTCCCAGCCAGCGTTCCATATGGCCCTGAAACCAATCGAAACGCTCCTCGCGCCTTTTTTGTGCGTCGGACACCAGCACCTCCTCGCGAAACTCCTCATTGTCTTCTGCGAACGAGTGCTGCAGGGCCTGAATTTGTGCCCCCGACAAGGTGAGAAGCGTGTCGGCGGAAATGGGATTGAGTCCAGCGAGCAATCAGCCAGTCCGCATCACGACTCTCGATCCCCGTCGCGACGGTACGTTGCAGTGCACTCAATCGGGCATGGAAGCGGGGGAGCTGTTCGATTCTATGCCAGACCAGCCATAAAGCAAGTTGCTCGCTCAAACGCTCCCGTTGATGGCGGTCGAGATCCAGCTTTTTGGTCGCGTAGCGGGTGAGTAGAACGTCCGCATTCTCGTAAGCGATCTGGGTGGCACTACAGGCAGAAAGCAGTAGCGCAGCGACGAGAATCAATGGGAAGCGTAGCGGATGGCAGCGAGAAAACATGCGGATTCGTGAGGAAATACTCAGATTGGCCCAGTCGTCAACGGATGCACCAGAAGTATAGCGGTTCAACGTCAAATTGACTGTCGGGACGCGTTGTAGCAGGAGATCAGGATCATACCCGTTCGCGTGGTGTGAACATTTCTCACAAGGGTAATCTGAACTAGAATGGTTCCCCCCAACAGCACGACAAAGGCAATTGGGCGGATCGAGACCGATGACCCCCAAAGCGTTACATTGGACTTACATTGGCGTCGGCTGGCTGTTTACCGACCTCGGGATAATCGGCGCATTTGTCCCCGTCATGCCAACCACGCCTTTTTTGCTGGTGGCGCTATGGGCCTTCAGCAAGAGTTCACCCCGACTTCAGAAGTGGCTCATGGAGCATCCGCGCTACGGACCAACGCTGCGTGACTGGCACGAATACGGTGCCATACGTACCAGTATCAAAGTGGTCTCGATAACGGCAATGGCGGCCAGTATCGTTGTGGTCTACTCGATGACAGACAATCTCATCGCAATATCGTTACACGCCACGGTAGTGACCTTGACGGCACTATTTATACTCTCGCGCCCCTCGACGAAACCCGATATCTCCTCCGCCGAGTAAGTTCTACTGACAGGCCTGAGAACGCGCGACCGATCATGACGCGTCGTTGTCCGTGTTTCAGAATCTACTCAATGAGAAGGGTTCTAGATCGAGTTCGGTGGCGACTCCACAAACACGGTTTGCGACCAGTTTTCCGGCGCCCGATGACATGGTCCAACCCAGGTGACCGTAACCGGTATTGAGGTAGAGGTTGGCCACGGGAGTTGCGCCCAACACCGGCACGCCGTCCGTACTCATGGGACGCAGTCCAGCCCATTCGGTCGCCTCTGATTCAGCACGCTGCCCCCGGAATGTCGGGAACAGCTTGTCGATGAACTGGGAGAGATTGCGAATGCGTTCATCGCGAATATCAGCGTTCCAACCGGCCAGTTCGGCAGTTCCGGCCACTCGCATTCTGTGACCCAGTGGCGTCACTGCCAAATGGAGTGTCTCGTCGATCAGCGGTCGAGTGGGCACCGGTCCCCAGTCACCAAAGGGGATCGTAATCGAATAACCCTTCACCGGTCGTACCGGCAGTTTCAGGCCGAGAGATTTCGTCAGCAGCGGACTGAAACTACCCGCCGCCAATACGCACGCGTCGGCATCAATCGTGCCTTCCGATGTCTCCACCGCCACGAATCGCTGCTGCTCCGTTACCAGCTTTGTAACGGTCTGATTGAAGGAAAAAACGACGCCTCGTTCGGACGCGAGGGTGGCGAGTTGTTGGCAAAAATCGCGCGCATCACCCGCTTCATCGCCCGGATAAAAAAGACCACCGACCAATTCGCTCCGTACCGGATCCAGACAGGGCTCGAAGTCGATCAGCTCCTTACGATCCAATAGTTGGTAGTTGAGCCCGTGTTCCGCCAGGAGCTCGCCAAGCTTCACGAACTCTTCCTGCGTTTCTCGATCACGAAAGAGTTTTATGGTGCCTCTCTGTTGATAATCGAATTCAATGTCCAATTCTCTGTTCAACCGCTCGAGGGTTTTTAAGCTGTAGCGGGCCAGCGTGACATTCTTGAGCGTGTTGTCGCGATGCTTTTCCGGGGCGGAGTTAAGCAAAAAGTGGAATCCCCAACCAGCCATGACGGGAAGCGCGGAGGGACGCAACAGCATCGGGGAATCTTCGCGACCGACCCATTTCAGGATCTTCCAAAACATTCCGGGATGATTCCAGGGATCGGCCATGCTGGGGGTCAACATGCCCGCGTTGGCATGACTCGTTTCCATGGCAGCGGCGTCGCACCGGTCGACCACCGTGACTTCGGCACCGTTTTCGCGCAAAAACCAGGCGGTAGCCACTCCGGCCAGCCCGCTGCCTACTACGACGACTTTCATTCGACTCCCAGCAACCGCAAGTAAATCGGACCGATGACTATCGGGGTGTACCAAAGGCACTGATGCTATGATTCCTGGCGGTGAAGAGCAACAAGAAAACCCTATGAAAGTTGACGTAGTCATTGTCGGTGGAGGGGTGATCGGCAGCGCTATCGCCTATTTCCTCTCCGCACACCCAGGTTTTGACGGATCGGTGTTGGTCGTCGAGCGGGATATGACTTATACCGACGGTTCCACTGCCCGATCCGCCGGGTCGATTCGCCAACAGTTTTCGACTCCCGAAAACATCGCCATCTCCCAGTACGGCGTGGCGTTCCTCCAACAGCTCGACCGCCACCTCGCCGTTGAAGGGGAGGTGCCACACATCAGTTTCGTCGCAGGCGGATATCTCTTTCTCGCCAGCGAAAAAGGACGGCGCAATCTTCAGAGTAACTACAACACCCAGTGCGAAGAGGGCGTACAGGTCAGTTGGTTGGAAAGAGGCGGATTAAGCGAACGTTTTCCTTGGCTGAATGTGGACGATCTGTCAGCCGGTTGCATCGGGGAACGCGACGAGGGTTGGTTCGATCCCTACGCTTTGCTCCAAGGGTTTAAACGAAAAGCACAGCAGCACGGGGTGGTGTATCAGCAAGACACGGTGGCCGGGATCGGCCGTTCCGGGGCTCGCGTTGACTCGATAGATCTGGCCTCTGGAACCACGGTCTCCTGCGGCTACATCATCAACGCCGCCGGTCCGCGTGCGGCCAGAGTGGCAGAAATGGCGAAGTTGAAGGTTCCAGTGTTTCCCCGCAAGCGCTACGTCTATGTCTTCGACTGCCGTACACCGATACCCGAGTGTCCTTTGGTGGTCGATCCCAGCGGATGTTACTTCCGTCCCGAAGGTTCCAGTTTTATTTGCGGGCTGTCACCACCCCCGGATGAGGACCCGGACTGCCTCGATCTGGAGGTCGATTTCGACTACTTCGACGAGAGAATCTGGCCGCTACTCGCTCACCGTGTGCCCGCATTCGAAGCCATAAAACGTACCCGAGCATGGGCGGGTCACTACGCCTACAACACCTTCGATCAGAATGCGATCCTCGGTCCGCATCCGGAAGTGGGTAATTTTCTCTTCGCCAACGGCTTCAGCGGGCACGGTTTGCAACAGGCACCGGCAGTGGGTCGGGCCATCAGCGAGTGGCTCATCTATGGCGAGTCGCGTTCGCTGGATCTTCGGCGCCTGATGTATGACCGATTGGCGGAGAATCGACCGATTCTCGAGCTCAACGTTGTGTAGGGTGAACGTCGCACTCGTAGGCCAATATCGCCGCCACCAGATCTTCCAACGCAGTGCCTACCGACTTGAATAGCGTAATCTCGTCAGTGGACTCCCGCCCTTGGCTGGCACCTCGACACAAGTCGAACAGATCGCCCCTCACATCCTCGCTACGCAATACGCCGGTCCGAATAGGAACGACGATGTCTCCCGCCTCCTGCAACGCTCCATCGCGAGTATCGACGAAGACTCGCGAGCGGCGAACACACTCATCGTCGGCTTCGCGTCTAGCGGGAGTAAAACCACCCACCAGATCCAGGTGCGATCCCTCTTGCAGCCACTCGCCCCTAATCAGCGGTTCGTGCGAAAGTGTGGCCGTGGAGATGATCTCGGCCTCCCGACACGCACATTCAAGATTTTCGCTGGCTACCGCGGTAACACCAAGCTCCTGCGCTTTTGCGGCAATAGCCTCTGCCTTGGCAGATGTTCGACCCCACACCACGACTTCGCGGATGGGGCGCACGCTACAATGGGCAGCGATCAAATTGAGGCTCAGCCTTCCCGTACCCACCATCAGAAGCCTCGAAGCATCGTGTCGGGATAAGTACCGCGACGCGAGCGCCGACGCTGCCGCAGTACGACGTGCGGTCAATTCGCTTCCATCGAGTATCGCCAGGGGTTCACCGGTTACACCACTGCAAAGCTGATAGGTAGCGTGCACTCCAGGTACTTCGCGCGCACTATTGCCGGGATACACCGTGATGGTCTTTATGCCTAAATAGCGCCCGGGCTGCCACGCAGGCATTAGCAGCAGTGTCGCATCGTCTTCACCAGGGACTTGCATCGTGTGGTGATGGCGCAGTGGGGTATTGCACCCTTCGTTGAACAGGGTCTGAAGCGCGTCGATGAGTGACGACCAATTCAGTGCGTTGCGAAGCTGTTCGGCATCGATAGAGCGCATGTTCGAGTCCTGATTCCGGTTTTCATTAGACTACGCGTTAGACCCGAATTCGCCAATCCCGGTGGCGCGGCACCTAACTTGGGCCATACTTGCGAGGTTCAAACTACGAAAAGGAAACAGGGCGTGGGCAAAGCAATCGATTTCTACTTCGTCACGATTTCGCCATGGAGCTATTTAGGGTTGTCGCGCTTAGTGGACATCGCGAGATGCCATGACGCGACCATCAATTACAAGCCGGTAGACCTCCCGCGCATTTTCGAAACCGTAGGATATCAACCCATCACCAAGCGTCCTCCCGCTTTACTGGTCAATCGGATGAACGAGTTGATCCGGTGGCGCGACTTCCTGGACGCAGAGATCAACCTCGAACCGAAACACTTCCCCGTGGATGCCACGCTCTCTCTGTGCACCATCATCGCTGCCCAACAACAGGGACACGACGTTGGCGCACTCACCCTCGCGTTGATGCGAGGATGCTGGGTCGAAGAGCGCGATATTTCAGATCGCGAAACAGTGATGGCCATCGCCACTGAGCAAGCTCTCGATGGCGCCGCCCTGGTAGAGGCCGCCGACGGCACGAATGTACAACAGCAATTGTCCGCTAACACCGACCAGGCCATCGAACATGCCGCCATGGGTGTTCCCACCTTTGTGGTGGAAGGGGAGAGCTTTTTCGGCCAAGACAGGCTTCCCTTCATCGAGCGCAAACTGGCGGGCAGTGAATCCGCCCCTGCCTATCTGATTGGACAAATCCATGTCAAAGATCCCGCGTTATGGCAACGCTATGTAGCGGGTGTCAGGAACTCCCTCCAGCCCTTCTGCGCAGAAGTCTTGTTTCGGGGTGAACGTAACGCGGTATTGTCGGGCGACAGTGACAGGGAGTTATCGGTTGTGATTCGATTTCCCGATCAAAAAACCCTGCAAAACTGGTTTAGTTCGCGCGAATACCAGGAATTGATTCCGCTACGCGACGCCGCAGCAGAGACGACAATCATCAGCTATGACCTTGTTTTGTAACGATGCATAAGGTTTCAGTGATGTCCATATAAGAATTAGGGACTTTACAGTGACTTCGAATTAGTTGAAAAAGGGTACCGGAGATATGAGGGAGAGGAGAAAAATATGGCCACCAACCTGTTGGAAAAGCCAATCGAACTCCGCGAAGCGACACCCCGCGACGCTGCCGCCATCACCCAACTCGCCGAAATCATGGGTTACCCATCGACACTCGATCAGGTCAGAGAAAACCTGAACCGCATGTGGAACGACGACCGCCACTGTATTCTCGTTGCAGCAATGCCGGGACAGGGTGTTGTCGGTTGGCTCCATGTCTTTCGCCACGAGCTCGTTGCCTGCAAACCGTTCGCTGAGATTGGCGGACTGATCGTCAACGATGCCTTTCGCGGCAGACGTATCGGCGCACAACTCCTGGAAGCTGCGGAGTATTGGGCAAAAGAGCGCGGTTCAGATCTACTGCGCGTACGCACCCGTGCCGAGTGCGAGAAAGCACACCAGTTCTACTACCGACAGGGTTTCGAACACCTCAAAACCCAACTGGTACTCGGCAAACAGCTCGACGCCGTCGCGTGAGGACAGCGGGTATGGAAGGCACAGCCCGCCGGTGGATTCAGCGGAGTCGGCGGTTCGCCTTTTAGGACGATTCTCTCCCGGCGCTTAGCGACATCGATTTGAGGCGTACTCGCCAGGAGCGCTTGCGTGTAGGGGTGCCGTGGTCGCGCAAAAATGGTCTCTGCGGCTCCCTGTTCCACGACACGGCCCAGGTACATCACCATCACTTCGTCGGCAATGTGCTCCACCACCGAAAGATCGTGAGAAATAAAGAGATAGGCGAGATTGAATTCCTCTTGCAGATCCATCAAAAGATTGAGTACCTGGGCCTGAATCGAAACGTCCAGCGCAGAGACGGGTTCATCCGCCACGGCCAGAATGGGTTGCATCACCAAAGCACGTGCAATCGCGATCCGTTGACGTTGACCACCGGAAAACATATGGGGATAACGACTGTAGTGTTCCGGACGCAACCCCACCTTATCCATCATCCACTGCAATTTTTCGCGCCGTTCGGCGCGCGATAGTTTGGTATTGATAGTGAGTGGTTCTTCGATGATGGTCCCCACCTTCTTGCGGGGATTGAGCGAACCGAACGGATCCTGGAATACGATCTGTACTTTCCGCCGCGCCGCTTTAATCGCTTCTGTGTCGGCAGTGGCGAGGTCCAGGCCAGCGAGAACCAACTCGCCGCTGCTCGGCGTTTCGATCATAGTGATCTGACGCGCCATGGTGGATTTACCGCATCCCGATTCGCCAACCACCGCCAACGTCTTTCCGCGATTAAGTTCAAACGAGACACCATCCAGCGCTTTTACCGTTGCGCTCTCCTGCAACATCCCTCGACCCACCCGGTAGTGTTTGCAGAGATCGTTGGCGTAGAGGAGCGGGGGACTCGTAACGGTAGTCATCACGTGGGTTCCCCTTCAGCGCTGAGGGGGGTATGGCAGCGAACCAAACGGTCCGTCTCGCCATGAGCGTTCGGCATCTCGCGGCGGCACCTATCGCTCGCGAATCGACACCGCGGATTCAACAGACAGCCGTGAGGCCGATCGAACAGGCCCGGTACCACACCCGGTATCGTGCGCAGGCGCGACAGGCCCTTGGATCGTTCGGGAAGTGCCTCCAGGAGCGCGGCCGTATAAGGGTGTTTGGGGTGAGAAAATATCTCCTCAACCGGTCCCGTTTCGACCACTTGACCGGCATACATCACGACCAACCGTTGCGCAGCCTCAGCCACAAGTGCCAGATCGTGGGTGATGAGAATCAACGCCATGCCTCGCTCGCGCTGTAGCGCCAACAACAGATCCATGATCTGCGCCTGGATGGTGACATCCAAAGCCGTGGTCGGTTCATCGGCAATCAGCAGTTTGGGGTTGCAGGCGATGGCGATAGCGATCATGACACGTTGACTCATCCCCCCCGAGAGCTGATGAGGAAACGCTTCCAATCTCGACTCCGGATCGGGAATGCCCACTTGATTCAACAGCTCGATAGTACGCGCGCGACGTTCGGCTTTGCTCCCGCCTTGATGAACCTTAAGCGCCTCCATAATCTGGAACTCCACCGTGTAACAGGGATTGAGACTGGTCATGGGCTCTTGAAAGATCATGGCCACTTCGCGCCCGGTCAACACGCGGCGTTCACGCTCCGCCATCGTGAGAAGGTCGTTACCATCGAAATGCATCCTGTCCGCCATGACACGACCGGGGTAGGGAATCAATCCCATCAACGCCAGGGAGGAGACGCTCTTGCCCGACCCCGACTCCCCGACGATGCCCACGACCTCGCCCTGATCCATCGCGAGATCGAGACCGTCGACCGCACGGAACGCGCTACCGACCACGCCGAACTCCACCGACATACTATTGATCTCTACCAGTGCCATCAGCGCTTCATCTTCGGATCGAGGGCATCGCGCAAGCCGTCGCCCATCAAATTGAACGCCAACACCGTCAGTAAGATGGCGAGACCCGGGAAGGTCACTACCCACCAGGCGCGTTGCAGAAACTGTAATGCGTTAGCCAACATGCTGCCCCATTCAGGTGTGGGAGGTTGCGCACCCAGACCAAGAAAACCCAAAGCGGCAACATCGAGTATCGCGGTGGAGAAACCGAGGGTCGCTTGAACGATGAGTGGCGCCATACAGTTGGGCAGAATCGTGATAAACATAAGTCGCAATGCGCCAGCGCCAGCGACTTTGGAAGCGGTAACGTAATCCTTACTTGTCTCTGTAATCACTGAGGCACGAGTCAGTCTTACGTAGTGGGGCATTGCAACGATGGCAATGGCGACGGCGGCATTGAACAAGCTGGGCCCTAGAACGGCGACGATGGCGATAGCAAGAAGCAAACTGGGAAAGGCCAGCATTATATCCATCATGCGCATAAGCCCGATCTCGACCGTTCCACGATAAAAACCAGCTACTAGTCCCAACAGAATTCCAATAGCTAGAGATAGCGTCACTACTTGTAACCCGATAATCAGAGATAACCGCGCACCGTGGATTAGCCGCGACAAGACATCTCTCCCGATATCATCCGTGCCGAGAAGAAATCGAGTAGTTCCACCCTCTATCCAAACGGGCGGCACAAGAAACGAGTCACGGTATTGCTCATGGGGATGATGCGGGGCGATCACATCCGCGAAAACAGCAACTATAACGATGAACACAATAAATGAGAGACCGATAACTGCGCCTAGGTTCTCGCGAAAGTAAAGCCAAAACTCACGGAACAACCCTGGGGGTTGAGCAGCTTCGATTTCTAATTCTTTGTACCCGCTATTCCCCATAGCTAGTCCTGCCGCCGAATGCGGGGATTGATAACCCCATAGAGCAGATCGACAATCAAATTGACCACGATGATGATGGTCGCCACGAGCAACAAACCACCCTGCACAGAGGGGTAGTCGCGGCGGCGGATGGATTCAACCAGCCAACTACCAACGCCCGGCCAGGAGAAGATAGTTTCGGTAAGAATTGCACCCGCCAACAACACGCCCACTTGTAATCCAATAACGGTAATAACTGGTATTAAGGCGTTACGCAACGCATGAATCATCACTATTCTTACAGGAGATAGACCTTTTGCCTGAGCGGTACGAATGTAGTCCTCGCGTAACACCTCAAGCATTGACGAACGCGTCATGCGCGCGATAACTGCGAGGGGTATGGTTCCGAGTACGATCGAAGGCAGGATAAGGTGCCGTAGAGCGGATACGAACGCTCCGGACTCATCCGACAATAGACTGTCAATCAACATAAAGCCGGTGGTCGCATCGATCCAATACTGCACAGAAATACGTCCTGAGACAGGTGTCCACTCTTGAATAACGGAAGAGAAAAGTATCAGCAAGAGCCCCCACCAAAATATGGGCATCGAGTAACCGGTCAACGAAGTCGCCATCACGGTGTGATCGAATATTGAACCGCGTTTAACTGCGGCCAACATGCCCACCGGGAGTCCGATAGCGACCGCAATAACCATCGCGCAAATCGAAAGTTCTATAGTGACTGGAAAGAGTGTCAGGAATTCGCGGAGAACTGGCTCCTTGGTGACAATCGACTTCCCAAGGTCGCCTTGAAGCACACCACCTACATAACTGAAATACTGCACCACGAGCGGTCTATCCAGACCCATCTGAGCGCGGAGCTCGGCATGCCGTTCGGGATCGATACCTCTTTCGCCGACTAGTAGTTCCACCGGATCACCGGGGATTAGGTGAACCAACACGAAAGCGAGAACCGTCACTCCGAGGAAAGTGGGAATGACCAGCAGCAGCCGGCGTACAATAAACTGCAACATATGTTTGTTTTTGTTGTGAGAGAGAAGAGGGGACGACAGTGCGTCCCCTCCTCAAACTTTATTAACTACTTCTTCAAATCAACACCGTAAAATGGATGACCGCCAAAGGGATCGATACGGAAGTCGACCACTTCTTTGCGAACAGGTTTGAACACTACAGAGTGGGCAACTGTTACCCAAGGAGCCTCTTCTTTGAAAATCTTCTGTGCCCTTTCATAAAGTGCGGTACGTTCTTTTACATCGCTAACTGTTTTAGCCTTCTGAATCACATCTTCGAAAGGCTTGTGGCACCAGCGAGCACGATTAGCACCTCCGACCGCATCGCAACCCAACAATACCGCAAGAAAATTGTCAGGGTCACCATTGTCGCCAGTCCAACCCAACAACACGGTGTCATGTTCACCGTTCTTAGAACGCTTCAGATATTCGCCCCACTCGTAGGTGACGATCTTCGCTTTTACACCTACTTTCGCCCAGTCAGCCTGGATTATTTCCGCCATACGACGGGCGTTAGGGTTGTACGGGCGCTGTACGGGCATTGCCCAGAATTGGTTTATTGGTTTCGAAACCGTTGGGATAACCAGCATCTGCCAGCATCTGTTTCGCTTTGGCAGGATCGTAGGGGTAGTCTGATGTGGATTGGTTATAAGACCAGATAGTCGGAGGAATCGGATTCTTGGCGATCTTACCTGCCCCTTGAAACACCGCCTCAATGATGGCTTTTTTATCGATAGCCATATTCAACGCTTGGCGAATTTTCTTGTTATCAAAAGGCTTCTTTTCGGTATTGAACGCGAGGTAACCGACATTGAGGCCTTCCTGCTGCATCAGTTTAAGCGCCAGATCTTTGCCCATCGCTTGCAGATCGGCTGGATTCGGGTAGGGCATCACATGGCACTCGCCGGCCTTCAGTTTCGCGTAACGTACCGAAGCGTCGGGAGTGATCGCGAAGACCAATTTATCGATGGGCGCTTTGCCACGCCAATAAGCCGGGAAGGACCGATAGCGCACCTGCGCGTCTTTCTGATAATTGACGAACTGGAAAGGGCCGGTTCCGATGGGTTCCAGATCCACTTTATCGGGAGTCCCTGCTTTCATCATCTTGTCCGCATACTCAGCTGACATGATGGAAGCGAAGTCCATTCCCAGGTTGGCGATGAAAGGAGCCTCTGGGCGGTTCAGATGAAAACGGACCGTATAGTCGTCAACTTTTTCGATCTTCTTGAGCAGATCGGGCATGCTCATGCCGTTAAAGTACTCATAACTGCCACCTGAAATCTTGTGGTAGGGATGATCCTTTTTCCACTGACGCTCGAAACTGTAAAGCACGTCATCGGCGTTGAATTCGCGGGTTGGTTTGAAGCCCTTGTTACCGTGAAACTTAACACCTTTGCGAAGCTTAAAGGTGTAGGTCAAGCCATCGGATGAAACATCCCATGACTCCGCCAGTCCAGGAATGATCTTGGTGGTACCGCGTTTAAAGAGGACCAGTCGATCGAATACCTGACGGGAGCTCACATCAAACGTCGTCCCAGCGGTATACAGTGATGGATTGAATCCTTCAGGGCTGCCTTCTGAACAGAACACCAGTGTTTTGGCCGATACGCCACCCGCCATGAGTGTGGCGACGGCCGCACACAGTGCGCCTCTCATAAACTTCTTGCTCATCCTCGTCTCCTTGTTGGGTAGTCACTACGTGGCGAGTTATCACGTGGCGTGATTTGCACCTTTAGCAATGAGTGTGTATCGAGTACGGGTGAGAGAGAGCAAGGTCGCAGTGTCACTATCCCGTAGCGCTTTCTCGGGAGTGCTTTGTGCCTCGTTACACCGCCTTTGTGATACCGCCTTTCTTATCTCGATTCCGGTGACAAAAACGCTGCCGGATCGATTAGGGCACGCACCTTACGCTCCTTTAACGTAAACGTCAACTATCATCAAACCAGAATCTAGTAACGCGAACGTAAGGTGGAAAAACGCGCCTACCTAGGTATTTATAGACCCTCTCTCCACGCTTTCCACAGTTGAATGGGAGCGGTTTTTCAAACGGGCGATTAAAGACGGTTGACCCAGCCGGTTGAGGCGGGATTCAACGTGGTTGAGCAACAAAACGAATCGACAAAATAGCGAATATTATTTGGTTGTTTTCCGTTTGACAGAAAATATATCCGTAAATTGCAGTTGAGCGATAATTTAGGCTTTTCTCGATCATTGCACCCCTTCACGCTATTGCAACGAATCGAGCGGACAAAAAATGGGCGACACAGAAAATAAAAAATGCCGCCGGTCGGATACTCGAGTGAGTGGAGACAGAACTATCGAACGGTAGGCGGGGGGAAGTTCTCTACGAAGCGGAGCGAACGCGATGGGGTGACGCATCCAGTTTCATGTTTTCCCGACCGTTAAAGACCAGAAAGTGCTCGCCCTTCGCTCGGCCAATCATGGTCACCCCCAGTTGTCGAGCCAACCCTAAACCCATCTCGGTGATGCCGGAGCGGGAGAGCAGTACCGGAATGTTCATCTGCGCGACCTTGATCACCATCTCGGAAGTGAGTCGTCCGGTGGTATAGAAAATCTTGTCGTCACCTTGTATGCCGCCCAACCACATCTTCCCGGCGATCGCATCGGCGGCGTTGTGGCGCCCCACATCCTCGACAAAATCCAAGATGTCGGTACCGCTGCAAAGCGCGCAGCCATGTACCGCCCCGGCACTTCGGTAGACCTCGTTGTGATCGCGAAGATTGCTGAGTAAACGATAGATATCCGATTGACGCAGTGAGGGAGGGGAGAGCTTCGTCTCCTGCAGCCGCTCCATGAGGTCACCGAACATCGTCCCTTGACCGCAGCCCGTGGTGACCGTTCGTTTGATGAGTTTGTCTTGCCAATCGTCGCGACCATGGACGGTGACCACCACGACCGCTTCAGTCTCCCAATCCACTTGCACCGACTTGATGTCGCGGAGATCGCTGACGAATCCCTGATTGCGCAGATAACCCAACGTGAGCGCTTCGGGATGCGCGCCCAAGGTCATTAAGGTGACCACTTCACACTTGTCGACGTAGAGCGTCAGCGGGCGTTCGCCCGCGATGTTGACTTCGCGCTCCTCGCCATGCTCGTCACTGGCGACCACGGCGTGGGTGGGCGCCAGTCCCGCATCGGTCATTTGTGGTCGATAGAGGTTGTGATTGGTCATCGGGTAATCGCGCTCGTCACTACCGCGCCTTTTGCTAATACGCCAGAATCGTCAAGATACGCTTTAGAGGATGCATGAAAAGCACTGATCAGTCCAAAACAACGTCTCTGAAACGGCTCGAAACCGGGGCGTCACTGTACGACGTGGCGTCTTAACGAGAGACGGTACTCAACCGCCAGTCACGTTCATATGGCGCATGATGACCGGCTTATCCTGCAGATCGAACTCATGCCCCTTGGGCTTGATGGCCATGGCATCCACGATGGCCGCTTTAAGCCGATCGCGATCTCCCGGGTTGGAGCGGACGACTCGCCGGAGATCGACCGAGTGCTCCTGCCCAAGACAGAGCAACAGGCGCCCTTCCACCGTCAATCTCACGCGGTTGCACTCATCACAGAAATTATGGCTGTGGGAAGAGATGAAACCGATTCGCGATTCGGTACCGGGAATCTGGTAATACTTGGAAGGTCCACCCGTCGTCAACGAGGAGGGCAGCAACTCGTAACGATGGCGAATAACCCGTTTGACTTCGTCACTGAAATAGTAGGCGCCGAAACGATCATGGTCGTCCACTTCGCCCAGTGGCATCTCCTCGATAAAGCTGATATCCAGTCCCCGGTCGATCGCGAATTCAGCCAACGGAATCACCTCATCGTCGTTGAAGCCTTTGAGGATGACGGCATTCAGTTTGATCTTTTCAAAACCCGCGCGTTGTGCTGCTTCGATACCGGCGAGTACATCGTTTAGATCTCCATTACGGCTTAGTCGTCGAAAACGCTCGGCATCGAGGCTATCCAAACTGATATTGAGCCGCCGCATCCCCGCGCCATAGAGCGAGGGGGCCAGTTTGGGAAGCAGGGCACCGTTGGTGGCTGCAGTCAGCTCCGTTAGACCGGAGTTCTCGTCAAATCTGGTGTTTGGATATTGATCCAGCTGCTACCTGATTGCCCGTCGTCACCTCGATTCCATCTTTAAACTTCACTCCCGTTATCACCTCGGCCAGGTAGTTAAATCCCCGCTGCTTGCGCCAGGTTTTCTCTGCACATGCTGATAATTTGAACATCATGTGCAGCATGCCATCACGGGTTAGGCATCCTTTTGATCGCTTCGTCCGGTGGCGTAT
>Ga0209679_1000015_pt1 | contig 80367 bp, 77 predicted proteins | sample WorMetHEROISLAND_4_FD_187408 | JGI IMG/M metagenome (GOLD analysis project Ga0209679, IMG submission 187408) | Marine gutless worms symbiont microbial communities from Max Planck institute for Marine Microbiology, Germany - Olavius sp. 2 HERON... ...
GTGAGTTCCTGTCGACCTGAAAACGCAACAACGTTATTCTCTTTCTTCATAGCGGTGTATCCCTGTTGGTTGAGTGATTGGTTTGGCGACTACCCATCAACCAGATACACCGCTATTTTTCACATTCTTTAAACACCCGATTCAGTTATAGCTCATCTTCGGCCGAAGCGACCTAAAAAGCGAGATTCTCAAAGAGCTGGAAAGGCACTCGGCGAACCTCACGGCAATGCAAAACAATCCGCAGGTGGACAACGACAAGCTCACCGGTATCGTTCATCAACTCGATACGCTCTCTAACCAGCTGCACGCCAACCACGGTCAAGTCGCCCAAAGCTTACGCCAGAACGAGTTTTTGGCCAGCATCAGACAGAGGAGTACCATTCCCGGCGGGAACTGCGCGTTCGATCTACCCGCCACTACCACTGGCTGCAAAAACCTGCACCCGAGCGCGTCGAACAACTGCTGGAATGGTTTACCGAGTTTTCTTTGATGCGGTCCGGCGTTGAACTCATTCTCGAGCTCGCGCGCAGTAGTAGCACACCGACACTGGAAGTCGCGATCAACGGTTTTTATCAACAGCCGCTACCCCCCAATTTACCCTGCCACATGTTACGGGTCTCGGTGCCGCGTGGGTTACCCTATTTTGCTGAAATTAGTGGTAGCAGGCACCGATTCACGGTGCGGTTTATGGAAGCCGCAGAAATGGGGCGCGCCACACAAACCAGCGACACGGTCGAGTTCGAACTCATCCGTTGCATATTGTGAGCGGGCGATGAAAGAAAGTCGCGTACAGTGCCCGAGTTGTGGACAAACCTCACCGTGGACGAACGACAATCGCTGGCGCCCGTTTTGTAGCGAGCGCTGCAAAATGGTCGATCTTGCCAGTTGGATGGATGAGTCACGCCGAATTCCGGGTGCATTCGATAGGGATGCAGCAGAAAGAATCCTGCTGGAATCTGCAGACCCTCAGGAAGATTCGGATACCTGACGCTCTGTCGCCCAAAGACCGCTGATCGCGGCTGCCCCCTGCCCACCGTTTGTGCGGCTGGTAGAGATATCACTGATCCTCATCCCACCCAGTGCGTAGACGGGAAGCGCCACGCCATTGACCAGTTGGCTAAATCGGTCCCACCCCATGGGAAGAGACTCGGGATGCGAAGCGGTGAAACGGACCGGACCCAGTACGGCGAAATCCGCGTCGATGGTAACAGCTCGCTGTAACTCGTCCAGCGAGTGGCAAGAAGCAGCCACCCAGTACTCCTTCGAAAGTGGGCGTTGGTCGCATCCCGTCAATCGGTCACTCGAGAGATGAATGCCGTCAGCGCTTAGCATTGGCACCATCTCGGGCACCTGGTTGAGCAGTACACGTGCACCGCGACGATGACAACACGATACGACTTCCGCACCAAGCTCCCGATACGCCCCTTCAGATAGCGCCTTCGCCCTAAACTGCACAAGAGCGACATCGCGATGCAGCGAGCGCTCCAACTCCGTGAGAAACAGCTCCCAATCCGCACCAGGCTCGGGAGTGATGAGATAGCGGTCGGGCAGGCGAATCGCCGCGATAATCGGTCGATCGGCTGGCGGCATTCGCCACTCCGACAATTGTTCCGGTGCCACCCAAACAAGTTCCTGGCCCTCGGCGCCGGCAGGAATCCCTCGGTAGTCCGTTCCCTGCCAAACATCGAGCAATACGGATTTTTCAGGGTAAGTGTAGGGAATTTTGACGAGAGGCTTGGCTCCCTCCAACACGATGCCCAACTCCTCGCGCAGCTCCCTCTCAAGTGCCTGCTCGGGAGTCTCCCCCGTTTCCACTTTTCCACCTGGGAACTCCCACAATCCACCCAAATGGACATGGTCCGGCCTCCTGGAGAGAAGCACTTCACCCGCATCGTTATAGATGACAGCGGCCACAACGTGCACGAGTTGGTCGGAATTCATTGCAGAGGTGTCGAGCTTCAGCTCAGGCTTCGTTAAAGCTTGGAGCAACCAACGCCGGATTAAGTACGATACTCGGCATTGATGCGCACATAGTCGTACGAAAAGTCACAGGTCCATACACGTTCGCGACACTCTCCGCGCCCCAAAACCACGCGCACGTCAATATCATGCTGCGCCATCACACGCATCCCTTCCTCTTCGCTGTAGTCATCTGCTCGCCCACCATCTCGAACTATGCAGACATCACCGAGATAGATTTCAACAGCATCAAGATCGAGATCGCTGATACCAGCCCGACCCACAGCCGCTAAAACTCTCCCCCAGTTAGCATCCGATGCAAACAGGGCGGTTTTTACCAACGGGGAGTGCGCGATCGTGTAAGCGACATCCAGACACTCCTCACTGGTGTGGCCGGCATCAACCTCGACAGTGACGAACTTTGTCGCTCCTTCGCCGTCACGCACAATGGCTCGTGCGAGGTATTCGCTGACTTCGTTCAAGGCGAATTGAAACTGTCTGAAATCGTCGCTCTCCGGGACGATCTCTTTTTCCATGGCATGACCTGTTGCCACCAGCGCACACGCATCGTTGGTAGAGGTATCGCCATCGACTGTAATTCGATTGAACGATCGTTCCACCGCACTGGAGAGACTGGCCTGCAAGTACTCGTCGCTCACTCTCGCATCCGTAGCGATGAACGCCAGCATAGTCGCCATGTCGGGTCGAATCATCCCCGCGCCCTTGGCGATCCCGGTAATGGTTACTTCGCCCTCGGATAAACGAACCTGTTTGGAATAGGCTTTGGGAACCGTGTCGGTAGTCATAATGGCATACGCGGCCTGCGACCAATTCTCCACCGAGAGAGATTCAAACATGGTCGGTAGCGCATCCACCAGGCGACTCACCGGCAAACGTTCACCAATGACTCCGGTTGAAAACGGCAGGACATCTTGTTCGGTAATCGACCCATCGAGTCGAGCGATCTCTGCGCAGAGCGCTCGCGCATCATCTAATCCTTGCGCACCGGTTCCCGCATTAGCGTTACCGGAATTAACGACCCAATAACGCGTCGCGCCACGCGCCAGATGAGATTGCGCCACCGTGACGGGAGCGGCACAAAAGCGGTTTTGGGTAAATACGGCCGCAACGGCTGCATCGGCGGGGTAGCGAATAAGGGCTAAGTCGGGCCGTTCGGTCTGCTTGATTCCCGCACACGCAACACCCACATGAACGCCAGCAACGGGAAGAAGTTTCAACCTTTCCTCAGACATACCGAATGCAACACTGTGCTACTGCAATCGCCCGTGGCAATGCTTGTATTTTTTCCCTGAACCACAAGGACAAGGTTCGTTGCGCCCCACCTTGCGACCCTGACGGACAAAAGGCTGCTGTTGTTCAGATCGATCCTCGTTCACGGGACCACTCTCACCAGCTTCTGCCATCGCCGAAGCTTCGGCGTGCTGGAACTCCATTTGCGTCGATGAACGGCGTTGCTCCTCGATAGCCTCAACATCCTCCTCAGCACGCACCTGGACACGCGAAACTACGCCAACGACCTCACTCTTTATTCGCTCCAGCAATTGCTCGAACATCTCAAATGCTTCGCGTTTGTATTCCTGCTTGGGGTTTTTTTGTGCGTAGCCCCGCAAATGGATGCCCTGTCTCAGATAATCCATTGCAGCCAGGTGCTCTTTCCATAGGCCGTCGAGGACCTGCAACATGACGGCTTTTTCAAAATGGCGCATGGTTTCACTGCCAACTTCCGTCTCCTTGTCGGCATAACTCTGCTCGAACGTCGAGATGATTTTCTCGCGCAACGTCTCTTCGTGCAGATCGTCATCCTCATCCAGCCACTGCTGCAACGGCATGGCGATTCCAAATTCGCCCATTAACGCCTCCTCCAATCCCTTGACGTCCCACTGTTCATCGAGACTCTGTGGGGCGATGTATTGATTGATCACGCCATTGACGATATCCCACCGGACGTTCTTAACGGTCTCGGAGATGTCGTCGGATGACATCAACTCGTTGCGCTGTTCATAGATGACTTTGCGTTGATCGTTGGCAACGTCATCGTATTCCAACAACTGCTTGCGGATGTCGAAGTTACGGCCCTCAACCTTACGCTGAGCGTTCTCGATAGCCTTGTTCACCCAGGGGTGCTCGATCGCCTCTCCCTCTTCCATCCCGAGTTTTTGCATCAGACCGGCTACCCGCTCTGAAGCAAAAATCCTCATCAGGTTGTCTTCCAACGACAAATAGAAGCGGCTGGAGCCTGCATCACCCTGCCGACCGGAGCGTCCCCGCAGCTGGTTGTCGATGCGCCTTGATTCGTGGCGTTCAGTTCCGATGATGTGGAGCCCGCCCGCCTCGAGCACTTTGCCGTGGCGCAGTTCCCAATCGGAGCGAATGGAACTGACTGCTGCTTCATCGGGGTTATCCAGCGCTTCGATCTCTGTTTCCGAATTCCCCCCCAACACGATATCCGTTCCGCGACCCGCCATGTTGGTGGCAATCGTTACGGTGCCCGGCTGGCCGGCCTGTGCTACGACATGGGCCTCCTGTTCATGCTGTTTAGCATTCAATACCTGGTGAGGTATCTTCTCCTTATCGAGCAGATTGGCCAGATACTCAGATGTCTCGATAGAGGTAGTACCCACTAGTACGGGCTGACCGCGCTCGCGACAATCCTGGATATCCTCGATGATGGCGTTAAATTTCTCTTGCTGAGTCAAGTAGACCAAATCGGTGCGGTCGTCACGCACCATCGGTTTATTGGTGGGAATGACCACGACCTCCAAACCATAGATCTGCTGAAACTCATAGGCTTCGGTGTCGGCCGTTCCCGTCATTCCCGAGAGTTTGTTGTAGAGGCGGAAGTAGTTTTGGAAAGTGATCGAGGCGAGCGTCTGGTTCTCGTTTTGAATGCTGACGCCCTCTTTCGCTTCGATAGCCTGATGCAGTCCCTCCGACCAACGACGTCCCGGCATGGTGCGGCCGGTAAACTCATCGACGATCACGATCTCGCCGTTACGAACGATGTAGTCCACGTTCTTCTGGAACAGTGCGTGGGCCCGCAACGCGGCATTCAAGTGGTGCATCAGGCCAATGTTTGCTGAATCGTAGAGACTTTCCCCCTCGCTCAACAATCCCGCCTCGGAGAGCAGATCCTCCACCCGCTGGTGACCCTCTTCGGTTAAATAGACCTGTTTGGCTTTCTCGTCGACCGAATAGTCGCCCTCACCCTCTTCGCTCTGCTGCTTGTCGAGCTGTGGAATCAACTTATCGATACGTTTGTAGAGCTCGGAACTGTCCTCCGCGGGTCCGGAGATAATCAACGGCGTCCGCGCCTCGTCGATAAGTATGGAATCAACCTCGTCGACAACCGCGAAGTTGAGCTCTCGCTGCATCTTCTCCTCGAGACTGAAAGCCATATTATCGCGCAGATAGTCGAAACCGAATTCGTTATTGGTTCCATAAGTAATGTCCGCCGCGTAGGCCTCTTGGCGTTTCGCCGGACGCATCGCACGAAAGCTCTCGGCACCCTCCGAGTACTCGGGGTCGTAGAGGTAGGAGGCGGAATCCGGACCCATTCCACCCGATGAATTTATCACTCCGACGGAGAGCCCCAAGGCATGATAGAGCTTACCCATCCACCCCGCATCACGTCGCGCGAGATAGTCGTTAACCGTCACCACGTGAACACCCCCACCGGGAATCGCATTTAGATAGACCGCAAGGGTCGCGACCAACGTTTTACCCTCGCCGGTGCGCATTTCCGCGATTCGTCCTTGGTGCAGCACCATGCCACCAATCATCTGGACATCGAAGTGGCGCATATTGAGTGCCCGTCTACCGGCTTCGCGAACCACCGCAAAGGCCTCGGGTAGAAGCGCATTCAAGCTCTCGCCCTGATCATGGCGCTCGCGAAACTCATCGGTCTTGGCGCGTAGCTGCTCGTCCGAAAGCTTCTCCATCTCCGCCTCAAGTACGGTGATGGATTGGACCTGTTTGGACATCCGTTTTACGAGTCGCTCGTTGCGACTGCCGAAGATCTTACTGAGGGGCTTACTGACCATGAATTAGAGCTTTGCTAGTGGGCGATGAAAGTAGCGGATAATAGCGCAAGTTGCCCCACCAGGTCAGGTGAAGCTAGGGAAAAACGCCCGAATTCGGGTCGCGGGAATGCAAATAGAGCGGAAGGAGAGGATGCTATCGCTGCGCGCGACGAACGAACTTGACTGGATCGACCTGTCGACCGTTGATTAACACTTCGAAATGAACATGAGGGCCCGTAGAGCGACCGCTGGTACCCATCTTAGCGATCTGTTCACCTTTTTTGACGGTCTGCCCCACTTCCACCAGATTTTCCTTGTTGTGAGCATAGCGCGTGACGTACCCGTTGCCATGGTTAATCTCAACTAGGTTTCCATAACCGTAACGCTGCCCGGACCAGGTAACCACACCAGAAGCAACGGCCACTATCTCACTACCTATACGCCCTGCGACATCGATACCCTCATGGCGCGTAGGGCGACCGGTGAAGGGGTCTGTTCGAACGCCAAAGAACGACGAGATCCAGCCACTTTTCGTTGGGTGACCGGCCGGCAAGACTTCCGCCTGCAGACGACGGTTCATCAGCGTGGATTCCAGTATGCCGAGCTTCTGCTCGCGATCGATCAGCTGTTGGTCGAGTCTGTCCATGGCCTGGAGAAAATCAGGGATCTTAAAAGAAGATTCACCACTTAAGCCTTCCGGACCGCCTTGGGCGGGGGCTCGCTCAAAATTGAATTCGGATTTATCAAGGTGTGCCATCTCGGTAAGTCGCTCGCCCAGAGCATCCAACCGTATGACATGGGCCTGCATTTCGCCCAGATGAAGCGCCAGCGCATCCATGTCCTCGCGGGCCTGTTGTCGAAAATCGGCGATGGCCTTACGCTGCCCTTTGAGTTCGGCTTCAATAGCCGCACGAATCGCCACCGCATCAGGCGCGGCTGTATTCACACCCAGGTGGTAGGCACCATAGAACAGCACACTGCCCGCAGACGCTACCACCAGAAGCGCTGCGGTTATGACGGGCAGGGAAAACAGGTTGATCGTGCGCGATCTTCCCCCCGACGAGTAAATAGAGCAATGTGCATAATTGACTGTGCTATTCTGCGTCGAATCCGAATCTAACAAAGCCCACTGACTGAAAACGCGAACCCAATTCCAGTTTTCTCGGCGATGGCCCGATCACCCAAAAAACTCAACGACCTTCTGCAACATACCCGTGGCCAACTCGGTCACTTGGTCCGTCAAGCCCAACAGCAGCGATCCTTGCTAAAAGAGATTCAGTTCCATCTACCGCCGGAACTCCGCCATCACTGCATCCACGCCGAGATGAGCCATGGCGAGCTCACACTTTTCATGGACACTCCCGCCTGGGCAAACCGCGTACAGTTCACCGGCCCAGATCTGATCGCTAAATTGGACCAGACCGGCCACCAGGGGATACGTAGGCTTCGTGTCCGGGTACTGCCACCACACGGGGCACCTTCTGATGGACGCCGCCGAAAATTAACCCTCTCTACCGCAAGCGCCGAGCTCATCGAGTCGACGGCTAAAACCATCGCGGACGACTCACTCCGCGCGTCGCTGATTAAACTTGCAACGCGCCGCCGCTCAAACGGCGACTAGTGCACACTATTTCTATGTAACGGCCTGAATGGGCCTTACATAAGAGATCGGCAGTTTCTCTGAATTCTCAAACGTAGCCAGCTCCCAAGCGGATTCTTCCGCCATCAGCGCACGCAACAGCTGATTATTGAGGCCATGGCCCGATTTATAGCCGTGAAACGCACCAATGAGACTACGCCCAAGCAGGTATAGATCGCCGATGGCGTCCAAAACCTTGTGTTTAACGAATTCGTCCTCGTATCGCAGGCCATCTTCATTAACCACACGAAAATCATCGACCACAATCGCATTGTCCAGACTGCCGCCCAGCGCCAGTTTACGCTCGCGCAACTGCTCAATATCGTTCATGAAGCCGAAGGTGCGCGCACGGCTCACTTCTTTAATAAAAGAGGTGGTGGAGAAATCGATGCAAGTGGTCTGACGGCGTCCAGTGAATACCGGATGATTGAAATCAATCTCGAAAGAGACCTTGAAACCATCATACGGCTCGAATCGAGCCCATTTATCACCGTCACGCACCTCGACTGTGTACCGAATGCGGATAAACCGTTTGGGTGCGCCCTGCTCTTCGATACCAGCGGACTGCAGCAAAAAGACGAAGGGCCCTGCGCTGCCATCCATGATGGGCACTTCAGCGGCACTAACGTCCGCATAGGCGTTATCGATACCCAAACCGGCAAACGCGGAAAGCAGATGCTCCACAGTGGAGATCCGCACATCGCCTTTTACCAAAGTAGTAGAGAGGCAGGTATCACCGACATTTTCCGGGCTAGCTTTTATGTCGACGGGCTGTTCTAGATCGACGCGGCGGAACACAATTCCGGTATCAGGTGCCGCGGGCCTTAAGGTCAAATAAACCTTTTCACCGGTGTGCAGACCTACCCCTGTTGCACGGATGATGTTCTTCAGCGTCCGTTGCCGGATCATGAAGTGGCTCCCCCCCTTTTTTACCATCAGGACAAATCCGCAGGGATGGTAGCACAGCTTTTTTAGCAAACAAAGTGAAACCAATCACAAAACAATCAGCCCCAACCTGCTGATAAAGCAGGATTATTGATGGGTTGTTTTCTGGCCTGAAATGGCCGGGAGAAGGATCGCTCGCACGGGGTGGCGGAGGAGGACACCGCCCCGCGCGAGCGAGAAGTGTAATCCGAAATCTGGCGCCCAGATCCCGGGTCACTAACCGGAGATACTACTCACATCATGTCAGTCAGCCTGGCGACGCAGAAACGCTGGGATATCCAGATACTCCAAATCTTCCGGAAGCGCCGATGCGTTGGAATCCTGGGTGGCTTTGTTGCGGATCACCGTCGGCCGTTCCAGTTCTCGGAAATCCACCTCACCACCTGCCGCCTGCTGCTGAACCAACTGCACCGGGGGCTCTTTGGCGACAGTATGGCGGGCACCCAGTCCAGTGGCCACGACCGTAACCCGCAGCTCATCGCTCATATTCTCGTCAATGACGGTGCCTACGACGACGGTCGCGTCATCCGAAGCAAACTCTTTCACGGTGTTGCCGACGGTGTCGAATTCACCGATGGAGAGATCCATTCCAGCGGTAATATTCACCAAAATACCGCGCGCCCCGGCCAGATTGACATCTTCCAGCAGCGGGCTGGCGATCGCCGACTCCGCCGCGATGCGCGCACGCTCCTCACCCGAGGCCGAACCCGATCCCATCATCGCCATCCCCATTTCCGACATAACGGTTCGCACGTCGGCGAAGTCCACGTTAATCAGTCCGGGCCGGGTGATCAGCTCGGCGATACCCTGCACCGCGCCGAGCAAGACATCGTTGGCAGCACGAAAGGCATCCAACAGGCTGAGGTCTTTGCCCAACACGGTCAGTAGTTTCTCGTTGGGGATGGTGATCAACGAATCCACATGTTGGGTCAGCTCTTCGATCCCGTGGTCCGCTACCATCATCCGTTTACGCCCCTCAAAGGGAAACGGTTTGGTCACGACGGCCACCGTCAGAATCCCTAACTCCTTGGCCACCTGCGCGATGACAGGGGCGGCACCGGTTCCGGTTCCGCCACCCATTCCGGCGGTGATAAAAACCATGTCAGTGCCCTCGATGAGCTCCTGGATCCGGTCACGATCTTCCAGAGCAGCCTGGCGACCCACCTCTGGATTGGCACCCGCACCCAAGCCTTTGGTGATGCTGCCCCCGATCTGCAACACCGTCGCGTCAACGTTCTTCAGCGCCTGCGAATCGGTATTGGCGCAGATATATTCCACACCCTCGATATTGGCGCCTAACATATGGCTTACGGCGTTACCGCCACCGCCACCAATACCCATCACCTTGATAACCGCGTTCTGCGGAAATGCATCCAACAACTCGAACATGATGTTTCCTCCTCTTCATGCGTGACGCACTCTTTCAGTCACGCTTCACTACACTTCGCTCCGGTTCCGTTCCACTTTCTGTTGGGGGGAACGGCCTCCCAAATAAAAAACGCTTTTCCGATCTCAGAAATTGCCTTGAAACCAGCTCTTCATCCGTTGCCATACGCCTTTCACGCCTGTCCCCAGTGGAGGGTGCGACGCGTCACCGCCACGGTTGTGCTGTCCAAACAGCAGCAACCCGACTCCCGTCGAGTAGATGGGATTCCTCACCACTTCGGAGAGCCCGGAAACGTACTGCGGATTTCCCAGGCGTACCGGCATGTGAAAAATCTCTTCGGCGAGATCGACCACCCCTTCCACCTTCGAACAGCCCCCGGTCAGCACGATCCCGGCGGCGATCAGGTCCTCGAACCCACTGCGCCGCAGCTCCGCCTGGATCAGAGAGAAGAGCTCCTCATAACGTGGCCCGACCACTTCAGCGAGGGTTTGACGCGCTAGCCGTCGCGGCGGGCGATCACCGACGCTGGGCACTTCGATGCTCTCATCGACGGATGAGAGTTCCGCCAACGCACAGGCGTACTTGATCTTGATCTCTTCGGCGTGCTGGGTCGGCGTTCTCAGGGTAACTGCGATATCGTTGGTGACCTGATCCCCCGCGATCGGAATGACTGCGGTGTGGCGAATGGCACCCTCGGTGAATACCGCGATATCGGTGGTACCACCGCCCATGTCCACCAGGCAGACGCCCAACTCTTTCTCGTCGTCGGTGAGCACCGAGTGACTGGAGGCCAACTGCTCGAGAATGATGTCGTCCACTTCCAGGCCGCAGCGGCGCACGCACTTGATGATGTTCTGCGCCGCGCTCACGGCACCGGTCACTATGTGCACTTTGGCCTCCAGGCGTACCCCGGCCATTCCCACCGGTTCGCGGATCCCCTCCTGATGATCGATGATGAACTCCTGCGGCAAAATATGGAGGATCTTCTGATCGGCCGGTATCGCCACGGCCCGCGCAGCATCGATGACCCGCTCCACATCCCCTGGAGCCACCTCCTTATCCCGTATCGCGACGATGCCATGGGAGTTCAAACTGCGAATGTGGCTGCCCGCGATCCCGGCGAAAACCGAGTTGATCTGGCAACCCGCCATCAACTCGGCCTCCTCGACGGCCCGTTGGATGGATTGCACCGTAGAGTCGATATTGACCACGACCCCCTTCTTCAATCCACGCGATGGGTGGGATCCGATCCCAATGATCTCCACCCCCTCTTCGACATTCACCTCGCCGACGATGGCCACCACTTTGGAAGTGCCGATATCCAGACCGACAATCAGATTTTTTTCAGGCTTTTTTGGCATTCGCCAATTCCCCTTTCAAAGCTCCTTGCCGCTTCCCGTCATCCTTTGGTGTTTCCTCACCAGCCTTGGTGAACTGAACGGCGAATCCGTTGGCATAGCGAAGATCCACGCGTTCAACCCGCCGGGGATCTTTAGCCAAAACTTTTTTGTACAGTCGCGTGAACCTCTCCAGGCGACGATCCACATCGTCGCGACCCAGATCGATCACCAAGCCACCCTGCTGCTTGATACGCCAGGCGTTGCGAGGGTCCAACTCCAAGTGCGTAAGCGCCAATCCCGCATCGGCGAGTCGCACCGAAAACTCGCGATAGCGTTGGGTGACCAGACGGGAACTCCCGCTCGGCCCGCTCAACAGCGGCAACCCTCCCGGCCCCGTACCCGGCGCCGCTGCGAATCGATCGCCCTGTCGATTGACCAGTCCACCTTCACCCCAACGCGCCAGGGGTTGCTGCTCCACCACCGTCACCTCCAACCCCTCCGGCCAGACACGGCGCACTTGTGCGCCCATCACCCAGGGCAGCGCCTCCACCGCACCTCGCACGACATCGACGTTGACGCGCAGCAAGCCATTCTCAAGGTGTGGTTCGACGGCCTGCTGGAGCTTTTCGCGCACCAAAAACCGAAACTCCCCTTTGACCTTGATGGCGCGCACCGGAAAGGTCTCGGGATCGACCAACCGTTGTGCCGCTAACACGCCGCCACCCATAAGAGCGATAGTGGCCAGCAACGCAAAACCCGCTTTCACCCAACGGGTGGGAACTCCTGCTCGGTCGTTCCGGCGCTGCGTTGCCTGGTGGCGGCGTACTCTCATTTAAAGCCCTTCCATCCCTTACGAACCTCGAAACTGGTCTCCAGGATGCGCCACACCAGCTCGCCAAACTCGATTCCGGCGACGCGTGCCGCCATCGGCACCAGGCTATGGTCGGTCATCCCAGGTACGGTATTGACCTCCATGAGATAAGGGTTGCCGGTTTCATCCAAGAGGAAATCGACCCTCCCCCACCCACTGCAGCTAAGAAGGGAAAACCCCTGCAGCGCCAACCGGCGCAGATCCGCTTCTCTCTCGACCGATAAACCGCAAGGACAGTGGTATTGGGTGTCGTCGCGAAGATACTTCGCGTCGTAGTCACAGAACTCTCCCGCCGCCTCGATACGGATCGCGGGCAACGCCTCTCCCTGGAGCACAGCGACGGTGTACTCCCCGCCCCCGATGAACTGCTCGGCCAGTACCAGAGGGTCATAGCGCAACGCCACCGCAATCGCCGGCGCCAGCTCTTCAGCCCGACTCACCTTAGTGACCCCGACGCTGGAGCCTTCGTTGGCGGGTTTCACGAAGAGGGGCAGCCTGAGCTGTGCGATCACTCCATCCACATCACTCTGTTCGTCCACCGGGGCGAATTCAGGTACGGGCAGTCCCGCGGCTTGCCATATCAACTTGGTACGCCACTTGTCCATGCCGAGGCTGCTCGCCATGACACCGCTGCCGGTATAGGGCAGCCCCAGTACATCGAGCGCACCTTGGAGAACGCCATCCTCGCCGCCCGTGCCGTGAAGAATATTGAACACACGGTCAAACCCCTGATCCGTCAGTTGCTCCAACACATTCGCCTGCGCATCGACCCCAAACGCGTCGATGCCCCGGCCGCGCAATCCATCGAGCACCTGGGCGCCACTCTTCAACGACACCTCCCGCTCGGCGGACAACCCCCCCATGAGCACGGCCACCCTGCCGAACGCTTCGGGGCGCTTGATCGTGAGTGGACGATCAGCCATCGGTCGCTCCGTTCAGCGCCTCGCCCACGACCCTCACCTCGGGCACCAGTGTGACACCGTGTTGAGTCTCCACTTCATCCATCACACGCCGTATCAGCTCTTCCACGTCGGCCGCGCTCGCTTCGCCCAGATTCACGATGAAGTTGGCGTGTTTTTCCGACACGCAGGCCCCGCCCACACGCAACCCCTTTAAACCGGCCGCCTCGATCAACCGTGCCGCGAAGTCTCCCGGGGGATTGCGAAACACCGACCCGCAACTCGGCTGGTTGAGCGGTTGGGTCGCTTTGCGTTTATCCAGCAGCTCACGGATACGACCAGAGACCGCGGCGCTGTCCCCCGGCGCCAGCGAGAGCACCGCAGCGACAAACCACTCGCCCTCCGGTCCTTTGACCGAGCGGTAACCCACCTGGTAGTCGGCGGCTTGTCGCACGTGCAGCTCGCCCTGGCGATTCACGGTCTCTACACGCTCTACATAGGCCCAGGTCTCGCCATCGAATGCCCCAGCGTTCATCGCGAGAGCGCCACCCATGGTTCCCGGTATTCCTGCGAGAAACTCCACACCACAAAGCCCCAGCTGGCTGCAAAAGCGCGCGACCTGCGGGCACGCTACGCCCGCTTCCGCTCTCACGCTGCTTTCACCCACGCGCTCGAGACCCGAGAGAGCACGGAAAGTAGAGATCACCGTCCCCTTCACGCCGCCATCGCGCACCAAGAGGTTGCTGCCCAGACCTAGCCAGAAAACCGGCTCTTCGTCGGGAAGCTGACCGAGAAACGCGGCGAGATCATCGATATCGCGAGGTTCGTAGTAACTGCTCGCCGGACCACCGATACGCCAACTGGTGTGCAGCGCCAGGGACTCGTCGTGCCGCAAAGTGCCGTGAAAGTGGCTCATGCAGCACCGCCTTTCAGCAACGATTCGGGCAATCGTGCCGCAACAGCGCCGATATCGCCGGCACCCAGCGTGAGAACGATGTCGCCGTCCTGCAGCACGCCCAACAGCACGTCGGGCAATTTGCGGACATCTTCTACGAAGATGGGATCGACCCGACCGCGCGCCCGAATCGCGCGCGACAGTGTGCGACCGTCGGCCCCGGCCAAGGGCGCCTCACCGGCGGCATAAATCTCGGTGAGCAACAACGCATCCACCCCCGAGAGCACCTGGGCAAAATCCTCAAAGAGCTCACGAGTACGCGTAAAGCGGTGAGGTTGAAACGCCACCACCACGCGGCGTTGCGGCCAACCGCTGTGAACCGCCTCCAACGTGGCCGCGATCTCACGCGGGTGATGCCCGTAGTCGTCCACCAGCATCACCTCGCCGCAGGGAAGCTCCAGTTCGGCGTTGATTTCGAAACGCCGACCGATTCCCTGAAAGGCATCCAGCGCCCGAACGATGGCGTCGCGGCCGACACCCACCTCGAGGGCGACGGCGATGGCCGCCGTGGCGTTGAGGACGTTGTGACGGCCGGGCAGGTTGAGCGCCACCGACAGGGGTTCGGATTCACCGCTGCGGTGCACCTTGAAGTGGGTTTTAAGCCCCTCCTGGCGAATGTCGGTAACCCGTACGTTGGCTCGCTCGTCGGTGCCGTAAGTGAGCACCGGCTTGGAGACTTCGGGCAGAATCGAAGCCACCTCGGGATCATCGACGCACAGCACGGCCAAGCCGTAGAAAGGGATGTGATGAAGGAACTCGAGGAAGGCTTCGCGCAACTGGTCGAAATCTCCCTGGTAGGTCTGCATGTGGTCGGCATCGATGTTGGTGACCACCGCCAGCATCGGCTGTAGATAGAGAAACGAGGCATCGCTTTCGTCGGCCTCGGCCACAAGGTACTGACCGCTGCCGAGCCGTGCGTTGCTGCCCACACTATTGAGGCGGCCGCCAATGACAAAGGTGGGATCGAGGTCACCCTCGGCCAACAAGCTGGCGATCAAGCTGGTGGTTGTGGTCTTGCCGTGGGTTCCGGCCACCGCGATGCCGTAGCGAAAGCGCATCAGCTCCGCCAACATCTCTGCTCGCGGAATCACCGGTACCCGTGCGGCACGGGCCGCCTGCACCTCAGGGTTTTCGTTTTTAATCGCGCTGGAGGTGACCACCACGTCGCACTCCGCCACGTTGCGCGCTTCGTGACCGCGGAAGATCTGCGCACCGCACTCCGCCAAATGCCGGGTCACCGCGTTTTCGTTCAGATCCGAACCGGTCACCTGATACCCCAGGTTCAGCAGCACCTCGGCAATACCCCCCATCCCCGCACCGCCGATCCCCACCATGTGGATGCGCTGGATACGGTTGGCCCAATCGACGCCGTTACGGGGTGCGCCCTGGTCGGTCGGCTTCACTGTCCATCCTCCTGCCGTGGAGCGTCCGCGTTTGGATCCAAGGTAATACCGGCAATCTCCAGGCACGCCGTGGCGACTCGCTCGGTGGCATCGACCATCGCGACCTGCCGAGCTGCGCTCGCCATCGCGTCCAAACCCGTGCGGTCCTCATCGAGCTGGGTGATCTGCTCCGCCAGATTCGAGGCGTTCAACAACGGCTGGGGAATGAGCCGTGCCCCGCCCGCCTCCACCAACCAGCGGGCGTTGGCCGTTTGGTGGTCGTCGACCGCATGGGGATAGGGAACCAACAGCGCGGGAATACCCGCTGCCGCCAACTCCGAAATCGTCAATGCCCCCGACCGACACAACACCACATCGGCCCACCGGTAGGCGGCGGCCATATCGTCGATAAACGCCTCTACTCGCGCCTCGACACCCGCCTCTCCGTACGCGGTCCGCGTCGCCTCCACGTTGCGGTAACCCGCCTGGTGCCAGATCGCCGGGCGTCGACCGGGATCGATCTGCGCTACAGCAGCGGGTACCGCGTCGTTGATAGCGATAGCGCCCAAGCTGCCCCCCACCACCAAGAGTTTCAGGGACTGCGTCGGGGAAAGCGCGCGTTGGACGGGGTCGGGCAGCGCAACGATCTCCCGTCGCACGGGATTTCCGGTCTGGATCGCCCGCGCGGTCTGTTCAAAACTCCCCGGGAACGCCTCCATTACCCGCTTAGCCAGACGCACCAACAATCGGTTGGTGAGGCCCGGGATGGCGTTCTGTTCGTGGATCAAGAGGGGGGTACGCATTAACCAACTGGCCACCCCACCGGGTCCAGCGACGAAACCACCCATACCCAATACCGCCTGCGGTCGGCGACGCATCAGTATCGCCACGGCTTGATAGAGTGCGCGCGTCAGTCGCAGCGGCGCCACTAGCCAGCCCGACGCCCCTTTGCCACGAAGACCGCCCACCTGCACCCACTCCATGGGAATGCCCGCTTCGGGTACGATGCGCGCCTCCATGCCGTTGCGCGTCCCCATCCACACCACTTCGACGCCACGCGTACGCAGCCAATCCGCCACCGCAAGGGCCGGGAAGACGTGACCGCCGGTACCCCCGGCCATGATCATCACTCCTCCCGCCATAACGCACCCCCTGCCGCCTCGCCGGTCACTTCCAGCTCCCGCACCTCGAGATCGACCCGCAGGATCAACGCCACCATCATGCAGGCGACAATGATGCTGCTACCCCCATAACTCATCAGGGGCAGCGTCAATCCCTTGGTGGGCAAGGCACCCATATTGACCCCGATATTGATCAACGCCTGCAGGCCCAGGCAGATCCCCAATCCCCACGCGAGATAAGCCCCGTAGAACAATCCCGCACGCTGGGCCCGAGCGCCGATGAGAAAGGTACGCGCGATCAACAACGTGAAGAGGACGACGACGCCCAACGCGCCCACCAGTCCCAACTCTTCGGCGAGCACGGCAAACAGGAAATCGGTGTGCGCTTCGGGCAAGTAGAACAGTTTCTGCACGCTGCCGCCGAGGCCGACGCCAAACCACTCCCCGCGACCGAAGGCGATCAGCGCCTGGGTCAGCTGGAAACCGCTGTTGAAGGGATCGGCCCAGGGATTGAGGAATGCCGTGAGGCGCTCCAGACGATAGGGGGAACTCACGATCAGATACCACGAACCGGCCATCCCACCCACCATCAGTAGCAGGAATTGCCAAACCTTCACTCCCCCGAGGAACAACATGCCCACGACCGTGGCCATCAAAACTCCGGTAGCGCCGAAATCGGGTTCGAGCAGCAACAACAGACCGATCCCACCGACGATGGCGAGCGGCTTCATAAAACCACTCAGCTGTTCGCGCAGCTCATCGCCGCGCCGCACCAGGTAACCCGCGATAAAGAGGACGATGAATACCTTGACGAATTCGGAGGGTTGGAGACCCATGGGTCCTACCCGCAACCAGCGCATGCTACCGTTCACTTCGCGACTGATACCGGGAATCAGCACCAGCACCAGGCTGATCATGCCCAGCAGCAGCAAGACAGGGCTGATTCGACGCCATGTCTCCAAAGAGGTGCGAAAGACCATCCAGGCCACCGCCAGGGCGATCCCGATAAACACGCTCTGTCGTGTCAGGTAATAGAGGGGTTCTCCCAGTTTGCGGTCGGCCACGGTAATGGAGGCAGATCCCACCATCACCCAACCCAGGGCCAACAGGGTCGCGGCGGCAAACAGCAGCCACGGATCGAGCCGCAACGGATCGCGCACCGGTAACGCACGTTGGGTGCGCGGGTAGCGACCGTGTATCACGGCACTCATTGCGCCAAACCCCGCACCGCGGCGATAAAACGATCCCCGCGCTCCCGGTAGCTTTCGAACATGTCGAGGCTGGCGCAGGCCGGTGAGAGCAACACCACATCGCCGGATCGCGCGACGCCTGCCGCCACTCGCACCGCCTCTTCGATGGTCTGCGCGTGGTGCAGAGGTACGGTTCCTGTCAGCACCCGCTCCAACTCGGGCGCGTCTTTACCCAACAACACCACCGCCCGGGCATGCGCTACGACTGGTTCGCGCAACGCAGCGAGATCCGCATCCTTCGCATCACCCCCGGCGATGAGCACCACAGGCTGCTCGAAACCCTCCAGAGCCGCCACCGCAGCGCCGACATTGGTCGCCTTGGAGTCGTTGATCCAGGTAACGCCACCCAGTTCGGCTACCCATTGGGAGCGGTGGGCAAGGCCGGTGTAACTACGCAGCGCACTCAGTAGCGCCTCGCGCGGTAGTCCGATCGCCTCCCCCAACGCCATCGCGGCCAGGGCGTTGGCCAGATTGTGTCGACCCGCAAGGTTCATCTCCGCGGCAGCGATCAACCGCTCACCGCCCCGCATCAACCAGGTCTCGTCCCCGGATCGCTGAAGACCATAGCCTGAAGGCGATTCCGTCAGACCGAACCAGAAGATCCGGCGATCGCTCTGCGCCAGCGCTGCCACCCGGGGATCGTCGGCATTCAGCACCATCGCGCCGCTACCACGAAACACCCGCGCCTTGGCGTCGCAGTACTCGTCCAGATCACCGTAACGATCCATGTGATCTTCACTGATGTTGAGTACGGTAGCCGCGGCAGCATCGAGCAGGTGGGCACTCTCCAGTTGAAAGCTGGAGAGCTCCACCACGTAGAGCTCCACCTCATCGTCCAACAGTTCGAGCAATGGCGTTCCCAGGTTCCCACCCACCGCGGTGCGACGATTCGCCGCCCGTGCCATCTCCCCCACCAGCGTGGTCACCGTACTCTTACCGTTGGAACCGGTGATAGCGACGACGGGCGCTTCAACAGAAGCGGCGAACAGATCCACATCACCCAAGACGGACTTACCCTCCGCCAGGGCTGCAGCGATTACCGATTCGCGCAGCGAAACACCCGGGCTCACAACGATGGCATCTGCGGCAGCAAAAGCGGTGGTATCGAATCCACCCAGAAAGAGCGCCGCATCTGGCATCTCTTCCTGAATCTGCTCCAGCCCGGGGGGATGTGCACGGCTGTCCGTCACCGCCACCTCGATCCCACGAGCGGTAAGAAAACGGGCACAGGCCAGACCGGTCTTACCCAGTCCGACCACCAGCACACGCTGCCAACTCTCCCACAATGATTCGTTACCGCTTTGATGCATATTCCAAATCCATCGACTCGTACCCAGCCCCTCGTTGCACTCGCAGCTTTCCAAATATCGATCCATCCCGCCTCACCGCAGCTTGAGCGTGGCCAATCCCACCAGCACCAAAATGACGGTAATGATCCAGAACCGCACGATCACGCGTGGCTCTGGCCAGCCCTTCAATTCGAAGTGGTGATGAAGCGGTGCCATGCGAAATATGCGACGCCCGGTCAACTTGTACGAGGTCACCTGCAAAATGACCGAGACCGTCTCCATGACGAACACGCCCCCCATGATCAACAACACCAGCTCTTGGCGTACGACGACTGAGAGCACGCCCAGGGCGGCGCCCAGCGCCAAGGCTCCGACATCGCCCATGAACACCTGGGCCGGATAGGCGTTGAACCAGAGAAAACCGAGACCGGCACCGACGAGCGCACCGCAAAAAATAACCACCTCGCCGACGCCAGGTAGATAGGGCACCAGCAGATAGCTGGAAAAGTTCACGTTGCCGGAGGTATAGGCGAAGATTCCCAACGCCCCGGCAACCATAACCGTCGGCAGGATCGCCAGCCCGTCGAGTCCGTCGGTAAGATTGACGGCATTGCTCGAACCGACGATGACGAAATAGGCGAGCACGATGAACAGCCAACCCAGCTCGACCCCCACCTCTTTGAAGAAGGGGACGATCAACTCTGTCTCCGCCGGTGTGCTCGCAGAGACGTAGAGCAGTACCGCGGTAACGAGTCCCCCTACGGACTGCCAGCAGTATTTGCTACGCGCGGTCAGTCCTTTCGAATTGCCGTGGACGATCTTCTTGTAATCGTCGATCCAGCCGATAACCCCAAATGCCGTGGTGACCAGCAATACGATCCACATATAACGATTGGTGAGATCCGACCAGAGTAGCGTGCTCACCGCAATCGCCACCAGTATCAGCGCCCCGCCCATGGTGGGAGTACCCGCTTTGGTGAAGTGGCTCTCGGGACCATCGTCGCGCACCTGTTGACCGATTTGACGGAAGCTCAGGTGTTTGATCATGAAGGGGCCGACGATGAACGAGATCAGCAGCGCCGTGAGCACGCCCAGAATGGCGCGAAAGGTCAGATACTGAAAGACGTTGAACGCGCTGTAGTACTGAGATAAGTAGTCGGCAAGTGCGTGCAGCATGATCGTCAGTGTCCCCTTTCCGGGTTATCGTTCTGCACGTCCCTGTCCCCATCGATGGCCAGCGCCTCGACGACCTGCTCCATACGCATACTGCGCGAGCCCTTTACCAACACCGTCACTTCCGGATGGAGCGCGTTACGCAAGGAGCTGATCAACGCTTGATGGTGCTGGGAATGGAGTGCACCACCACCAAACACCTGAGCGGCATGCCGGCTTAACGGTCCGACGGTAAACAATCGATCGATTCCCGCTGCACTGGCGTCTTCGCCCACTGCGCGATGGAGTTCGGCGGCATCGTCACCCAGTTCAGCCATATCGCCCAATACCAGCCAACGCTCGCCTGGACAGCTGCGTAACACCTCGACGGCTGCTTTAAGCGAGCGGGGATTGGCATTGTAGGTATCGTCGATCAATCGAATCCCCTCCTGGCCGGCTCGACGCTGTAACCGGCCCGCGACGGGCTGTACTTTGGCCAGGCCCGCGACAATCTGAGCGGGTGAAATCTGCGCGGCATAGGCGGCTGCGGTCGCTGCCAATGCATTCAGTGCGTTGTGCCGCCCGGCTAACGGCACCGCTACCTCGATGACACCATCGGGGGTAGTGATCTCCATGCGACACTCGAAGCCCTCGTCACCCCACGCCAGATTGAGGCTCGCTTCGTTCAACCGGATGTCGCTGTCTGAAGCGCAGCCGAAGGTGAGTGAGCGGCGGGTGTCGGCCAGCGCTTTCCAAAGCGAGGTACCCGCTTCGTCATTGTTGATAACGGCGATGCCATCGGCGGGCAGCCCGGCATAGAGCTCCCCTTTGGCACGCACCACACCCTCCAGGCTGCCGAAACCTTCCAGGTGTGCTGCCGCTGCGTTCGTGATCACCCCGATGCCGGGTTGCGCGATTCGCGTCAAATAGTCGATTTCGCCCGGCGCATTCGCCCCCATCTCCACCACGGCGGAGCGGTGTCCGGCATCGAGCCCCAGTAGCGTCAATGGCACGCCAAGATCGTTGTTGAGATTGCCGCGCGTCGCCAAGGTGGGGCCGCATTCGCGGCAGATGGCGGCCAGCATCTCCTTGACCGTGGTCTTGCCGTTGCTGCCGGTGACCGCGATGAGCGGCAGATCGAACCGTGCTCGCCACGCTACAGCCAATTGACCCAAGGCTTGTCGCGTGTCGGTCACCTGGAGCACGGGCAGCTCACGGCAGGGTCGACTCACCAGCGCGGCCGCCGCGCCGCTCGCCGATGCTTGCTGCAGATAATCGTGGCCATCGAAATTGGGGCCCCGCAGTGCGACGAAAAGCGATCCTCGGGTCAGCGAGCGGGTATCGGTACAAACACCGGTGTAACACACGTCGCGCTCCGGCGGAGCGAGCTCGAGCATTTGCGCGGTATCGGAGAGGGTGGTCGCGATCATCATCCGCTACCCTCCGTCAACGCTACCGCTACCGCTCGGTCGCTCTGTTCGAGACGCTTTCCGGCAACCTCCTGATACTCCTCGTGCCCCTTACCGGCCACCAGAATCAGGTCGTCATTGGCCGCGCGCTCAAACGCCATACGTATCGCCGCATCGCGATCCCGCTCCACGGTGGCGGCATCGGAGTGCTGCAATCCGTCGAGAATGTCGCGGATGATGTCGTCACCGTTCTCGCTGCGCGGATTGTCGTCGGTGATCACCAGGTGTTGCGCCCACTGTTCGGCAATTCGCCCCATCAACGGGCGTTTGCCGCGATCGCGATCGCCACCACAGCCAAACACGCACCAAAGATCGCCCTCGCAATGTTCGTGCAGGGCGGTCAAGGCATGCTGCAATGCGCCGGGGGTGTGGGCGTAGTCCACCACCATCTGCGGACCGGCCGCAGCGCCGAATCGTTCCATGCGACCCGGTACCGGTAGCGTCTCTGCAAGCCGCTGAAGCGCTTTCTCCAGCGCCCAACCTTCCACCAGCAGCACCGCCAATACGGCCATCAAATTGCTGGCGTTGAAGCGTCCCGGCAGAGGCGCGCGAAGCGTACCGCTTCCCCAGGTTCCAGCCACTTCGATGCTGAACCCCTCTCGCTCCAGCCGAACCTCCTCAGCCCACAACCGTTTGATATTGCTCGCGCTGGCGGCCGGTGCTGCCGTAACCGCTTCTGCATTGAGGCCATAAGCTACCGCCACCGGGGCGGAGATCTCACGAATCAGCCGTCTCCCCGCCGCATCATCGACATTGACCACGATGGATTCCAGGCCCGGCCAAGTGAAAAGGCGCCGCTTGGCGCTTTCATAAGCCTCCATGTCGCCGTGATAGTCCAGATGATCGTGGGCCAGATTGGTGAAGACGGCGGTGTTGAACGCCACACCTTTTACCCGTCCTTGATCCAGGGCGTGGGAAGAGACCTCCATGACCACCTCTTTCGCCCCGGCCAAGCGAAAACTGGCCAGTGCGGAGTGGATGGCCACGGCGTCGGGCGTTGTATTGGGGCTGGCCTCTAGTGCACCGAACAGGCCGCTGCCCGCCGTGCCCACTATCCCGCAGGGCGCCGTAGGTCGATTGAGCGCCTGAGCGAGATAATGCGAGCAGGAGGTCTTGCCGTTGGTGCCGGTGATACCGATGACCTGCAGATCGCTAGAGGGAAATCCGTAAAATCGGCCCGCCAGCTCGCCGAGGCGCTCGCTCAATTCCTCAACCGCCACCGCCGGAATGCCCAACGGATGCACGCCATTAGCTCCCTCCGGATCGTAGATCACCGCCGCAGCACCGCGTTGCAGAGCCTCACCCAAGTGGCTGGCCCCGTGAACCCGCGATCCCCGGCAGGCGAGAAACAGATCGCCCGACTCGATGTTGCGGCTATCCAGCTGAATCCCGGTCACCAGGCAGTCGTCGCAATCCGCCACCGGGACAATCCCCCGCAGCAACTCGCTGAGGCGTATAGCATTCTCATGTGAAGGGGCGACCATCATCGATTCACCTCGCTTCGGGCTATTTGGGTGCGGAGCGCTTCCAGATCGTCCGGAGGAACATCGAGTAGACGCAACGCACCAGACATCACGCGCGAGAAGACCGGCCCCGCCACTTGACCACCGTAGTACTGCTCGCCACGAGGGTCGTCGATCACCACCACGCAGACCAGGCGCGGATCGCTCAGCGGCGCCATCCCTACAAACAGCGCGACGTATTGATCTTCCGAATAGGCACCATTCACCAACTTATGCGCAGTACCGGTTTTGCCCGCCACGCGATAACCGGGGACCCGGGCGTTGGGCGCGGTCCCTTTCGGGCTCACCACCTCTTCGAGCATGCGACCGATTTCGCGGGAGACGCGATGGGGCATGACCCGCTCCCCGGCAGGAATGTCGTCCAACTTCAAGAGACTGATGGGACGTTGAACACCCCCAGCCGCCACCACGGTGTAGGCCTGGGCGAGCTGAAGCGCTGTCGCAGAGAGACCGTAGCCGTAGGAGAGCGCGGCTTGCTCGATGGGACGCCACGTGGAGTGGTGCGCCAGTGAACCGCCGGATTCACCAGGGAATCCCGCGTTGACCTGGGCGCCAAACCCCACACGAGTCAGCATCGACCACAGACGCTCTGCGGGTAGACTCAACGCTATTTTGCTGGCTCCCACATTGCTGGATTTCTGCAACACCTTGGCGACGTCGATGCGACCCAGGTTGCGCAGATCGCGAATGACCTTGCCACCCACCTTGTGCCAACCCGGCCGGGTGTCGATGGGTGTCGCCGCGCGGTAGCGGCCCGATTCCAGAGCCGCGGCAATCGTAAAAGATTTGACGGTCGATCCCGGCTCGAACACATCGGTCATCGCCCGATTGCGCATATGGGAGGGCCGCATGCCGTCGCGACTGTTGGGATTGTGGGCGGGCTGATTGACCATGGCGACCACTTCACCGGTGGCGACGTCGAGCATCACCAGTGATCCGGTACGCGCTCGGTTGCTCTTCACCGCCGCCTTGAGCTCACGATAGGCCAGGTACTGAATACGACGATCGATGCTGAGCGTGATCTCCTGTCCCGGGCGCGGTACGCGGATACTCTCCACGTCTTCGACAATACGCCCGAGGCGATCTTTGATGACACGTTTCGCGCCTGGGGTTCCACGGAGGTGCTTGTCGTAGGCCAGCTCCAGGCCCTCCTGGCCCCGATCATCCACATTGGTAAATCCAATGAGGTGAGCGACCACTTCACCCATGGGGTAGTAGCGTTTGTACTCACGCCGCCGAAATACGCCGTTAGCCTCCAACGCCATCACTTCGCCCGCCAGGTCCGGGGTAGCGTGTCGTTTCAGGTAGACAAACCCCCGTTCGCGCCGCTGCTCCAGTTGGCGCTTCAACCGGTTGGGGTTAACGTTCAGTTTCTTGGCCACATGAATCAGGCCGCGATTGTCCTCCAGCAGAGGCTGGGGGTCGGCCCAGATCGAATCCACGGGCGTACTGATGGCCAGTGCCTCGCCGTTGCGATCGACGATGGCGCCCCGATGGGCCGATATCGGCACGACGCGCAGATAACGCGCATCGCCTTGCTCTTGCAGAAACTCCTTATTGAGTATCTGCAAATCCACCGCGCGCCATCCCAAGAATCCCACCGCCACACCCATGGTCAACGCCACCAATAGGCGGCGCCAACGATAGCTCGGTTGTGTCGTGGTGTTTCGACTCATGGTTTCACAATCACCACCGCTTCGGCCGGTGGAATCCGCATCTTCAAACGTTGTCGCGCGACACGCTCAACCCTGCCGTGCGTCGCCCAGGTGGCCTGCTCCAGCTGTAGTCGACCCCAATCGATCTGCAGTTCATCACGCGCCTTCTGCAACCCATGCAATTCCACGAAGAGCTTGCGGGTCTGATGTTTGGCGTAGACCACGCCCAACGCCGAACCCAGTACGGCGCCTACCAACACCACGAACGCCACGCGACCAAAACGCCCCACGTCAGACTCGCTCCGCCACGCGCAAAGTCGCACTGCGCGCCCGTGGATTGTCAGCTACCTCTTCCTCACCAGGCCTTACCGCTTTGCCCACCGGTCGCAACCTGATCGACAACTGCTCCTGCATCAGGGGCAGATCGGAGGGTATGTCGCCGCCTCGCGCCTCGCGTTGGATGAATCTCTTGACCCGTCGATCTTCGAGCGAATGAAAACTGATCACCGCCAGGCGACCACCCACCGCCAACACCTCGACGGCCTGTTCGAGGGCGGCATCCAGCTCTTCAAGCTCGCGATTAATGAAGATACGTATCGCCTGAAAAGTTCTTGTCGCGGGGTGTTTGCCCTGCTCCCATTTCGGATTGGCGCCTGCAACGACCCCCGCCAACTCCTTCGTGGTTTGGATGGGCCGCTCGCTGCGCGCTTTCACCAGGGCTCGCGCAATACGACGCGCGTAGCGCTCTTCGCTATACTCTTTGAGGACTTTCGCCACTTCCTGTTCCGAAGCACCGGCTAACCAGTGGGCGGCACTTTGGCCGGAGTCGGGATCCATTCGCATATCCAAAGAACCCTCTTTTAGGAAGCTGAACCCCCGATCGGCGTCGTCCAGCTGCGGTGACGAAACCCCAAGATCGAGGAGAATCCCATCGATCCGTTCCGCCAACCCCGCCTGCATCACCATGCGTTTAAGCATTGCGAACGACCCCCGTTGGATCGTGAACCGTTGGTCTGCTACCAATTCTTCGCTGGCCGCTTGGATGGCGGCCGGATCCTTATCGATTGCCAACAATCTGCCGTTCGATCCCAACCGCGCCAAAATGGCCTGGCTGTGTCCACCCCGCCCAAAAGTGCCGTCGATGTAGATCCCGTCGGGCTTAATTGCTAGCGCCCTCAGCGCTTCGTCTAGAAGCACTGGATGGTGGACAAACCGCTCGGTCATCGCTTTAAAGCGAAAGCGTCTCGAGACCCGAACCCGACTCCAGCTCGCCCAGTCCGTCGGCCAACCAGTCTTCGCGGCGCTCGTTCCATGCGCTCTCTTCCCACAGCTCAAACTTATTGCCTTGACCCACGAGGACCACACGTTTGTCGAGATGCGCAAATTCGCGCAGGGGTGGTGGGAGCAAGATTCGACCGCTGCCATCGAGTTCGCAGTCGGTCGCATGCCCAACCAGCAGGCGCTGCATGCGGCGTACCTTGGGGTCGAGGGCCGGCAGCTTCATCAGTTTGCGTTCGATCTCGACCCACTCCGGCAACGGATAGAGCAGCAGGCAGTGGTCGGGATCTACTGTCACTACCAGTTCGCCGCTGCACTGAACGTGCAGCGGCTCGCGGTAGCGCGTAGGTATCGCCAACCGACCTTTTGCATCGAGATTGAGCGTGTTGACGCCCCGGAACAAATTGCTGACCCCTCTTGTTGTCCTCTCCCAGATCCCCGGAAGCAGCGGGTCAATTTCCCATTTAGACCCACTTTATCCCACATTTTCACACTATAGGTACCAAAAAGCGGAGCTGTCAAGGCATTTTCTCCACAAGAACAGGGGCTTACGCGCATTTTGTGACCCATGCACGGCATGTTTTGCTGCACTAGAAACCGTGCAAATTTGTGCTAATTCATGGGGTTGAGAAGTGAAGCTAAAAGAGAGCTTTAACTACAGTGGGATTGGGCAGGCCCGCATCAAGTCATGAGAGAAGGGTGGAAGAAGTGGGAAGTCGGCCTATAAGCCGGGTTCTGTCTTGGACAGCCATTCATCTGGGGTGTACGTCACCGTACACCTCGTGCGACCTACCCGAGGACGACGCGGACCACGCCATTGTCCCCCTATTTGGTCTTGCTCCGGGTGGGGTTTACCCTGCCACCGCTGTTACCAACGGCGCGGTGCGCTCTTACCGCACCATTTCACCCTTACCGGCACCGAAATGCTTAGGCGGTATATTTTCTGCGGCACTTTCCGTGGGCTCTCGCCCCCCAGGCGTTACCTGGCACCCTGCCCTACGGAGCCCGGACTTTCCTCCACGACGGCTGAGCCGTCACAGCGACTGTCCGGCCGACTTCCGCAATTAACCTAGCGAGCTACATCAACGAGCGCAAGTTATTCCGCATCCGCGGGAACCCTCTCCATCCGCTCCTCTTCGGAGAGCGTCACGTCGATGCCGTCCAGAGTGGTGAACGAGCGGCCACGCATCTCACCGCGACTGACCTGATAGGTTGCCGTATGACCGGTTCGACTATTGATGACGCGAACAGTAAAGACCTCGTGCCGCTGCTGCCAATCAATGTAGTAGAAACCCACACCCACCAGGATCACGATGGCCACGAAACCGTAAGCCACATAGCGCGGCCACTTGGCGGCCGGTTCAGGTGGTGCCGCCGGAGCGTTGCTGGCGGCGGGTGCACGACCCCGTAGCCGCCCCCGTGCAATGATCAGCACGATGAGAATAACGACGATGGTAAATAGCAGTTTTCCGATCATGGCGCGCTACCCTACCACACTAAATCGGTTCAACGGGATTCTCCTCATGAATCCTTGCCGCCGAGCTGCTGAGCCAGTGTGTACATCTCACTCTTTCGCCCCCCTGTGATCTGTGCGGCCAGTTTCGCGGCCCGCGCCGGGGGCAGCTCATCGAGTAATAGCGTGAGTACTCGTTCCTGCTCAGCACCGTGGGCGGTAGCCTTCGCCTCGGCACCCGCCACTATCACCACAAACTCGCCCTTCTGTTGATTCGAGTCCTCGGCAACACGCGCTGACAATTCGGCCAACGAACCGCTCAGCACGGTTTCGAACTGCTTGGTCAGTTCACGGCCTATCACCGCCTGGCGCGCCGAACCGAATAGTTCACCCATATCCACCAACGTCTTCAGAATCCGATGACTGGACTCGTAAAACACCAAGGTTCTCTGTTCGTACTTCAGCGCCTCCAGTCGTTTCCGGCGCGCGGCCGGTTTGCTGTGCAAAAATCCCTCGAAGACAAAACAGTCGGTAGGAAGCCCGGCGACAGAGAGTGCGCAAATGGCGCATTGGGCCCCGGAACGGGGACCACACCAACCCCTTGCTCTCGCGCACTGCGAACCAGATGAAACCCGGGGTCACTGATTAGCAGCGTACCCGCATCGGAAACCAACGCAATCGAATCGCCGCCCAGCAATCAGTGTATCAACTGGTCGGCAGCTTCTCTCTCGTTATGTTCATGCAACGCGAATAGAGGCGTTGCGACGTCATGATGGATCAGCAAAGGTCGGCTGCGCCGGGTATCTTCCGCCGCTATCAGGTGCACTCGACGCAGCACATCGACGGCACGCGGAGAGAGATCACCAAGATTTCCGATGGGTGTGGCAACGACATAGAGTACGCCGCATGTGGTCTGTTTGGTCACTGTTGTTAACAAATTCGCAAATTAGGGCGTTGCCAGTGGCCGTGAACTAAAGCCGCACGGTATCATCTCACCTCTCATCACAAACGGGCATGCTGCACTTCGCGCATCTGGGAGCACAATGGATCGGTTTGGACAACTCGTTACCGTATTACTGTTGATCACTGTTGCAGGATGCGCGACACCGGTCAAGGTGCCTGACGGGGATGGAATCCCGGAAAGCGTCGACCGCGGAAAAGCCCTCGAACTCGAGGAGGCGGGCGAATATGCGGCCGCGGCTCGACAGTACCTGGGGCTTGCGCGCCAGGAGCAGCAAACCGAACGCCGCGATGCGCTATGGGTGAAAGCGGGTGAATTGTTGCTCCTCGCGGATGAACTCGACAATGCCGAACAGGCATTGAACCAAGCGACCACACCTTTGACCGATCTCCAACTCGCGTTTCGGCAACGGTTGGCGTTGGGTGAGTTGGCGGTAAAACGCACTCGACCGGAAGATGCTCTGCAATACCTAAACGCCCCCACCGCGGAGACGCCGCTGACGCAAACGCTCATGATGCGTCTGCATCGGTTGCGTGCAGAGGCGTTTACCCTCAACGGTAATGCCCTTGAAGCGGCCAATGATCTGCTGTTGTTGGAGAGCCTGTTGGGCGACGAGGGGGCGATCGCGGAAAATCAGACGAGAATCCTGCAAACCCTTTCGCCGCTCTCCGATCAAGCCCTGGAACAGATGCAGGTGCTGGCGCCCGAAACACTGGCGGGATGGCTGGCACTGACCCGGATAGCCAAAGCGCCGTTGGGCGCCGCGCAGTTCCAACGCCAGATCACTGAATGGCGGAACCGCTTCGGCGATCACCCGGCGCTCCAACAGACCATCGAGCGATTGCGCACTCGCCCGGCGGTGGAGCCACTGCGTCCCCATAAGATCGCGATTCTGCTTCCGACGTCGGGACCGTTCGCGGAGCCTTCCGCCGCGGTACGCGATGGGCTGTTGGCCGCCTACTATTCCGATGCCCCGTCGAATCGCCCAGAACTCGCCTTCTACTCGGTTCGAAGCGATGGCACAGATGTCAACGAAGTGATGGAACGGTCGGTTCAGGAAGGCGCCGAACTGGTGGTTGGACCGCTGAGCAAAACGGCGGTCACCAGCATCGCGCGTCGCGACCAGCTACCGGTCCCCGTCCTGGCGCTGAACCAGGCGGAGCTCGGCGACCACATTACACTGCCAATCAATCTCTATCAGTTCGGGCTGCCGCCCGAAGACGAAGCGCGGCAGGCCGCGGAGCGCGCCTGGATCGACGGACACACCAAGGCGCTTATTCTCGCACCCGGGGGGTTGTGGGGCTCGCGCGTGGCAACCAGCTTCCGCACACGCTGGGAGGAGTTGGGTGGCACCGTGCTGGAGCAACAGAGCTACGATCCCACTAAAAGCGATTTCTCCACACCCATTAAAGCGTTGCTGGACCTCAACGAGAGCCAGGCGCGGAGAAAGAACCTTGAGCGCCTGATGGGTCAGAAGATCAAGTTCGAGCCCCGACGCAGACAAGATGTCGAAATACTGTTTCTCGCGGCATTCCCCCGCCAGGCTCGACTGCTGCGCCCGCAACTGAAGTTTCATCGCGCCAGCCAGCTGCCCATCATCGCCACCAGCCACGTCTTCACGGGCAGTGTCGATCGAGCAGCAGACCGGGATATGGATGATCTGCTCTTTTGCGATACCCCCTGGACTTTGGGTGTGGAGAGACCTTCGATGACCCAACGTAATCAGATCCGCACGTTGTGGCCGAAAAGCCAGGAGCGGCTGGCTCGCCTCTACGCCATGGGTTTTGATGCCTATCGGGTAATTCCTTATCTGGAGTGGTTGCAGACCTACCCGAGCGAGCGCTACGAAGGCGAAACCGGTCACTTGGTGATCGACGACCGCGGTCGCATTCATCGCCGACTGGCGTGGGCGCGCTTCCGTAAAGGCGCCCCCGATTTGATTGGATTTGCCCCCGAACTCCAGGAGCTGGAAGAAGAGCGACAAACCGCGCCTGCAGATTCAGAAACGGAAGGGCTCGCCATTCCGACCGCACACCGCCCGGTTCTGTAGTAAAAGATGGGTACAGTCACAGAGCGACAACGCACGGGGCGGGAAGCCGAAGATCGAGCGCTACGTCACCTGCAAGCGGCAGGACTTGAATTAGTCGCGAAAAACTTCCATTGCCGCTGGGGAGAAATCGATCTAGTCATGCAGGAGGGAGAAACGCTCGTTTTCGTCGAGGTGCGGTATCGGCGAAGCAACCGTTTTGGGAGTGCAGCCGAATCCGTGGATAGTCGCAAACAGCAAAAAGTGATCCGCGCCGCCCAGACCTTCTTGAGCCAGAATCCGCAGAGATCCCGATACCCCGCACGCTTTGATATCGTTGCGATCGAGGAACCCCAAAGGGTGGATTGGATCAAAAACGCCTTTGAAACCTAGTGTTCGATAACACTCCGTAAGGAAAACATAGCCAATGAAAACCTTAAACCAGACTCTTCCCTTGCTGCTCCTTGTGAGCCTGCTTTCCGGTTGCGCCACTGCCGTCGTAGGCGGCGCGGCTACCGGTGCCGCCGTGGTCCATGACCGTCGCACCGCGGGTACCGTTGTCGACGACCAGGGCATTGAGCTGAAGGCCTACAATCTCATCGGGGCAGACAGCACATTGGATAAAAACTCGCACATCAATGTCACCAGTTACAACCTCAACGTACTCCTTACCGGTGAGGTCGCCAGCAATGCACTGCGCACCAAGGCCGCCAAGCTGGTCAGCCGCGCGCCCAAGGCGCGAAAAGTGTTGAACTATCTGGTCGTTGGTTCCAATACGTCCCTGGGATCGCGCACTAAAGACACTTGGATCACCACCAAAGTGAAATCGAATCTTTTTAGTATCGAACTGCCTAACTTCGACCCCACTCGCGTCAAAGTGGTTACCGAAGCCCAAACGGTCTTTCTGCTCGGTCTAGTCAATCGCAAGGAAGGCAGCGCCGCTATCAGTATCGCGCGCAAGGTCTCGGGCGTTAAAAAGGTCGTGGCGCTGTTTGAGTATCTCTAGGGAACGGGACGAAACTGGGGCTTCTATAAAAGCTCGGCGTAAACTGCGGCGTCTGCGTCACTAAAACAGCAGGCGACGATACGCTCGAAGTCGCTTGCAGCCGCTCGCATTTCGCCTAACGCAATGCGAGCGGCCAATTCCTTGGGATACCCGTATACGCCCGTGCTAATACCGGGAAACGCGATGGATCGAACACCGGACGCGAGCGCCACCTCAAAGGCGTTCCGGTAGCAAGAAGCCAGCAACTCCGGCTCGCCGTTCACACCACCGTCCCACACCGGACCGACGGTATGGATCACCCATCGCGCGGGAAGTTGAACACCAGGGGTAATTCGTGCCTCACCGGTGGGGCATCCTCCCAATGTCCTGCAATAGGCCAAAAGATCCGGGCCAGCTTTTCGATGAATAGCGCCGTCAACGCCGCCACCGCCCAGTAGGCTCGAATTGGCTGCATTGACGATGGCATCAACCTTAAGGGTTGTGATATCTGCGGTGAGAACTTCAACCATGAAGCGATCCGCCTGTCTTGCCGGGAGGAGATAACCTAAGGCTCAGCACCTACCACAAGCGACGCTATTTAACGACGCGCAGATGCGGTTTACTGCTTCCGCCGTCATCGGTGGGTTCGGGCGATGTATCGTCATCGCTATCGTTGCTAAACACCATGCCACGGCCGTTCTCGCGGGCGTAGATTGCCAACACCCCTTCGATGGGTACGGTGATATGTTGTGGTTTCCCGCCAAAACAAGCACTAAAGCGTACCGTGTCGTTGCCCAGCACCAGATCCTTGGTGGCCGTTGGGCTGACATTGAGTATGATCCGGCCCTCGCTGATGTGCTCCTGCGGAACACTAACACCTTCGATGCTGCAGTCGACTAAGAGGTAAGGCGTTAACTGGTTATCCACGATCCATTCATGCAGCGCACGAATCAGATAGGGGCGACTGGGTGTCATCTCTTGGAAGCTCACTACTGTTCACATTGCTCAGCATATCGGCAAAGAGCACTCTCGCTGAAGCGTTACGCAAGAGCCATCTTATATACCTACGCGAGATTATTCCCGCAACTCGCGCTCGGATTCAGACAGGCTGTCCTGAAACGAGCTGCGCGAAAAAATACGCTCGGCGTACTGGAGGACCGGTTTTGCCGCTGCGGGCAACTCAACACCGTACGTGGGCAACCGCCAAAGCAACGGCACCAGGCAGGCGTCGACCAGGGTGAACTCTTCGCTCAGAAAGAACGGCATTGCGGCAAAAACCTCAGCGCTGGCCGTGAGGCTATCACTCAGCACTTGACGAGCCTTAGCTGCCTTCTTCTCACACGTAGACTCCAAATCAGGTAACAAGCTGAACCAGTCGCGCTCGATTCGGTACATCACCAGTCGCGATTTGGCTCGCGACACGGGATCGACCGGCATCAGTGGGGGATGGGGAAAACGCTCGTCCAGATACTCCATGATGACACGGGCGTCGTAGAGCACCAGATCACGATCCACCAAGGTAGGTAGAGTTTGATAGGGATTGAGGTCGATTAGGTCTTCCGGCAGGTTAGCCGAATCAACGTACTGTACCTCGACATTGATCCCCTTCTCGGCCAACACGATACGCGCACAATGGCTATAGGGACAAAGGGGATCAGAATACAACATCATCACGGATCGTTTGTTGGCGACCACGCCCATGGAAGATCTCTCCGGGTAGGACAATAGGACAAATTCAAAGCCGGTAGTGTAACACGTTGTTCAAGCCGGCTGGGCCAGACACGCGAACGGGGGCGTATCGCCCCCGTCAGTTTACCGTCATCCTACCAGCGACTAATGAATGTCGCGCCAATACTCTTTCTTGAGCAGGTAGGCGAGGATGAAAAAGACGACCAGGAATCCGATTACCCAGATCCCCAACTGCTTGCGTTGATTCTGAACCGGCTCGCCTACATAGGAGAGGAAGTTCACCAGATCGAGCATCGCGGCATCGTACTCCGCGGGACTCAACTTACCAGGCGTCACCAATTCCAAACGCTCGATTTTGTCGGTGAGCTTGCCATCCGGACCCGGCTTGTACACCGCCTCCTGCCATCCCTGCAGCTCCCACAATACATGGGGCATGGATACGCCACTGAACAGCGCGTTGTTAACGCCGAATGGGCGCGATTTATCCACGTAAAACTGGCGCAGGTAGGTATAGAGCCAGTCCACGCCACGGGAACGAGCGACCAGCGAAAGATCCGGGAACTTGGTCCCGAACCACGCTTTCGCCATTTCCTCGGTCATCGCCACGCGCATGGTATCGCCCGGCTTCTCGACACCTACCATGTAGTCGCGCATCAGCACCTCTTCATCGATGCCGAGATCCCGTGCCATGCGGTTATAACGCTGGAATTTTGCCGAGTGGCAGCTCAGACAATAATCGACGAATAGCTTGGCTCCTCGCTGCAAAGACTCTTTGTCTGTCGTGTCGATATCGGCCTTGTCCAGATTCGCACCCCCACCCGCGGCAAAGGAGAAAGCCGGAATAAGCACTACCAGGAATGTAATGAGTAACTTTTTCATTTAGTCACCCTCTCTGGGACCGGCTTGGTCTTTTCCATCTTGGTATAGAACGGCATCAACAAAAAGTAGAGGAAGTAGAGCACGGTAAAGATTTGCGCTAAGAGCGTGTAGAGTCCCTCCGCGGGCAACGTGCCAAGCACACCGAGCACTACAAAGGAGACAATAAAGATCGCTAATGCAACCTTGGAGAGCATCCCCTTATAGCGAATGGATTTCACCGGACTGCGGTCCAGCCAGGGTATTACGAAGAAAACGGCGATTGCGGCAAACATCACCAACACACCAGGGAATTGCGATCCGAACATTGGCGGCACCGCGCGCAACATCGCGTAGTAGGGCGTGAAGTACCAGACCGGCGCGATATGCTCGGGTGTTTTCAGTGGATCTGCCGGTTCAAAGTTGGGGGGCTCGATAAAATAGCCACCCATTTCAGGAGCGAAGAAGATCACGGCGGCAAATATAATCAGAAAGCCTGCCACACCGACAATATCCTTCACCGTGTAGTAGGGGTGGAAGGGTATACCGTCTTTGGGAATACCGTTCTCATCCTTGTTGGCCTTGATCTCGATGCCATCCGGATTGTTGGATCCCACCTTGTGCAGCGCCACGATATGGACGAACACCAGCGCGGCCAAGATAAACGGTAGTGTGAAATGGAAGGCAAAAAAGCGATTTAGCGTCACATCGGATATGACGAAATCACCGCGTATCCACACGGCCAACTCCTCGCCGACGAACGGTACCGCAGCGAAGAGGTTGACGATGACCTGCGCACCCCAGAACGACATCTGCCCCCAAGGCAAGAGGTAGCCAAAAAAGGCAGTCGCCATCATCGCGAGGTAGATGATCACTCCGATGATCCACAGCAGTTCGCGAGGCTTACGGTGCGATCCGTACATCAAGCCGCGCAGCATATGCAGATAGATCACCACGAAAAACGCCGACGCGCCGGTGGAGTGGACATAGCGCAGGAGCCACCCCCATTCCACATCGCGCATAACGTACTCGACCGACGCGAAGGCCTGCTCGGCATCGGGCTTGTAGCTCATCGCCAGCCAGATTCCGCTGACGATCTGGATCACCAGCACCAGCAGCGCAAGTGAGCCAAAAAAGTACCAGAAATTGAAGTTCTTCGGTGCGTAGTACTCCGAAAGGTGTTCGCGCCACGTCTTGGTGAGCGGGAACCGGTCGTCGAACCAACCGAGCAAGCCATTGGGTTTATCGCTCATCAGGCCGCTCCCTTGTCTTCACCCACGAGGATGCGGGTATCGCTGAGGAAATGATACGGCGGAACTACCAGATTGGTCGGCGCCGGCACCCCAGCGTAAACGCGGCCCGCCAAATCGAACTTAGAGCCGTGACAGGGACAGAAAAACCCGCCCTTCCAGTCACTCCCACCCAAATCGGCGGCGCCCATATCGGGACGGAAAGTAGGCGAACAGCCCAGATGGGTACAGATGCCGATGATGACGGCATATTCCGGCTTGATGGAGCGGTACTCGTTCGCGGCGTATTCAGGCTGTTGTTGCACCTTGGAATCGGGGTCGGCCAACTGGTCGTTTAGACCCGCCAGGTCATCGAGATTCTGCTGCGTACGGCGCACGATCCACACCGGTTTACCACGCCACTCCACGATGATGCGCTCACCGGGTTCCAACTTCGACAGATCCGCCTCCACCGGTGCACCAGCGGCACGTGCGCGCTCGCTGGGTTGCATCGAGGAGATGAAAGGCACGACAGCGAACGCGGTTCCCACAGCACCCACCACCGACGTGGCGGCAGTGAGAAACCGGCGTCGGCCAGGGTCGACAGCCACTGTACTGCTCATCCGATTCACTCCAAGGTTCGGTCGCTCTCTATTTAAAGAGCGGATTGGACGCAATCGCTACCTAGACCAAACGATCGACAAGATACTATGCGCTAAAAAAACAGCCGCGATTATCAGGAATGTAGTGGGGCGGGTCAAGAAACCGCATTTGATTCACATCAAATTTGCACAAAGCATCCCTTGTTTGGGAAAGAGTGCCGGCAAATCGAACAAAATGTTCGCCATTTCCCGGACATTCCTGGCAATCTGGCACCCATGCGATCCCCCCCTAAACCGGATTCTCGATGTCGATAAACCGGTGTTCCAGCCCGAACCGGTCCGCCAAATGCTCCCCGAGGGCCTGTACTCCCCACCGCTCCGTCGCGTGGTGGCCTGCGGAGAAATAGTGAATCCCCAATTCTCGTGCGATGTGGACCGTCGGCTCGGAAATCTCGCCGCTGATGAAGGCGTCCAGACCTTCCAGCGCCGCCTGCTCGATCATCCCCTGTGCGGCACCGGTACACCATCCCACTGTCGTAATAGAGTGTTCACCTCCGGGGATATGGAGCGGTCGGCGGGAAAGCGCTTTTTCGATCCTATCCGTCAAATCGCCGGGAGAGAGGGGTGATTCGACCCTCCCCCACAATCCCAAGCCTTTTAGATCGCCGGCGCCGAACCGGCCCGACGTCTCGATCTCCAAGATCTCCCCCAGACGAGCATTGTTTCCCAGGGTGGGGTGCGCATCGAGCGGCAGATGATAGGCCAAAAGATTCGTCCCGGTTTCCAACAGAAGCTTCAACCGAGACCGCTTGATCCCCGTCACGCAAGGATTCTCTCCCTTCCAGAAGTAGCCGTGATGCACCAGCAAGGCGTCCGCTTCGTGGCTGATTGCCGCCTCGAGAAGCGCCTGGCTGGCCGTTACGCCGGATACGAGACGCGTGACAGATTCCCTGCCCTCCACCTGCAGACCATTGGGGGCATAGTCGCTGTACCCGGCAACATCCAATAGCTCCTCGATATAGGCCAGTAGCTCATTTCGGCTTACCATGACGCTCGTCTCTCCCAGAAATCTCGAATCCGGCGCTGGGACAAAACCCGCTGCAGGCTTGCGATCCATCGAACCCAGGCGGAATAATGCCCTTCACGTTGTCCGACTCAGATTACCGGTACCCATGGCACTCAGCAAACAGATCACACTCATCTTCAAGGCGATTACCGTTGGTTTGGCCGCGGCCTTCGTGGTAATTTTCCTCAAACCGGAGCTTCTGCAGACCTCCCCCCCGGTGGTAGAGATTCGACAAACCACCCCGGCTACCGGCGAGACGGCCAGAACCTCCCGCTCCGGCAATTTGGCGCAACTGTCGTTTGCACCGGCCGTACAGACCGCAGCGCCCGCCGTGGTCAACATATTTACCCGTAAAAGGGTAATAGAAAAACGCAACCCGCTACTGGACGATCCACTGTTTCGTCGTTTCTTCAGCGACAACCTACCCGCCCCCCGTGAGCGCATGGAAAACAGCCTGGGCTCAGGTGTCATCGTCAGCCCCCAGGGTTACATATTGACCAATTACCACGTCATCCAGAGCGCAGACGATGTGGTAGTTTTGTTACGCGATGGTCGATCCGACGTTGCGCAGGTGGTGGGGAGCGATCCCGAAACCGACCTTGCCGTACTCAAAATCTCTCTGAGAGAGATACCCACCATCACCTTGGGTAACTCAGAATCGCTCCACGTCGGTGATCTGGTGCTCGCCATCGGCAATCCGTTTGGCGTTGGACAGACCGTCACCATGGGTATCGTGAGCGCCACGGGACGCAACCAACTCGGCATCAACACCTTCGAAAACTTCATTCAGACCGACGCCGCGATCAATCCTGGAAACTCAGGCGGTGCGCTGGTCAACTTGAGAGGCGATCTGGTGGGCATCAACACTGCGATTTTCTCCCGATCCGGCGGTTCGCAAGGTATCGGTTTCGCGATTCCGGCAAAGCTTGCCAATGGTGTGATGCGCCAGATCATAGAGCAAGGGCGCGTGGTACGCGGCTGGCTGGGTATTGAAGCGCAAGATCTCACCGCCCAACTCGCCGATTCCCTCGGCGTTGAGCGTATCGAGGGGGTGATTGTCACCAATTTATTACGCGGAGGGCCCGCTCACCAGGCAGGTGTTCGCCCCGGCGATGTGTTGACGGAAATCGACGGAGCGCCGATCCGAAACACGCGAACAGTGCTCGACCTGGTCACCCGACGCAGCCCCGGTACCCGCCTGCGCCTGGGTGGCGTTCGCGCGGGCAGTAAGTTTAGCGCTGAAATAACGGTTCGCGAGAGACCCCTGACATCTGCCGAACCACCTCAGCGGCCGTAATCATCTTCAAACCGCACGATGTCGTCTTCGCCCAGGTACGATCCAGACTGAACTTCAATAAGTTCGAGGGGAATCTTGCCTGGATTCTCCAGTCGATGCTTGACACCGACGGGAATGTAGGTGGACTCGTTTTCAGACAGCAGGAACACCTCGTCGCCACGCGTCACCCGCGCTGTGCCACGGACAACAATCCAGTGTTCGGCACGATGGTGATGCATTTGCAGCGATAGCGCCGCACCGCCGTTGACCGTTATCCGCTTCACTTGAAAACGATCCGCTTGTTCCACCCCCTCATGGCTACCCCATGGCCGATAGACACGGCGATGGAGCAGCGCTTCATCGCGACCGCGGGTTTTCAACTGGGAGACCAGTTGCTTCACCTCCTGCACGCGAGATTTGGGAGCCACCATCACCGCATCGGCGGTCTCCACCACCACATGATCACGCAACCCTACCGTCGCCACGAGGCGGCCACTCCCATGGAGATAGCAATCTTCGGTATCTTCAGTCAGCACGTCTCCATGGCAGACATTGCCAACGCTATCCCGCTCTCCCACGTCCCACAAGGCAGACCACGAGCCCACGTCGCTCCAGCCCGCATCCAAGGGAACCACTTTCACCTGTTCGGCTCTCTCCATCACGGCGTAATCGATGGAATTGGAAGGTGCGTTTTTGAACAGTTTGGCGTCGGGTCTTACAAAGTCCTTATCGTCTGCCCGCTGCTCAAACGCTTGATGGCAAGCTGTCATCATATCGGGTGCCCAACGGCTCAACTCTTCCAGGTAGCGCGATGCACGAAAAGCGAACATCCCACTGTTCCATACGTATTCTCCTGAAGCAACATATTGTTCGGCACGAGCCCGATCGGGCTTTTCCACGAATTCAACGACCTGGTAAGCGCGACTCGTATCACTGAACAGTTCCGACGCGCGTATGTAACCATACCCCGTTTCGGGAGTTTGCGGCACGACACCAAAGGTAACCAAGTCGCCTTCCGCAGCGACACCCAAAGCGGTTTTGATAGCCCTGTGAAACTGCTCGGTATCGCGGATTACGTGATCGGCCGGTAGCACCAAGAGAACTGGATCATCGCCTTCTGAAACCGCTTGTAGTGCTGCCAGGGCTATGGCCGGCGCTGTGTTGCGCCCCTCGGGCTCCAACATAATCGCGGCGGGCGTGTAACCGACTTGCCGAAGTTGCTCCGCCACTAGAAAACGGTGCTCCTCGTTGCAGACCACTATAGAAGCCGAAATCGATGCCAATCCTGTCAGGCGGTCAACGGTCTGCTGCACCAGCGATCGCTCCCCAACCAGCGGGAGAAATTGCTTGGGGTAAAGCTCTCGCGACAACGGCCAGAGCCGGCTACCCGATCCACCGGAAAGTACGACGGGGACGATCATAATGAAGATGTTCCTTTTACGAATTCGGCGAAGCTGCCAGTATAACAACTGTCACGCGGATAATAGTCACTGATAAACTTCGCGGTTTAGCGCAAACCAGACCAGAGAAGCAGATCCAGGAACAGAGGGCACTATGGGACAAAATGGCATACTCGTCACCGGTGGCGCCGGCTATATCGGCAGCCATGTGGTCAGGCAACTCGGCGAACGAAACGAACGCATCGTGGTATTGGATAACCTCTCGACCGGCCACGAGGATGCGGTACTCCACGGTGAACTGATCGTCGGCAATACCGCAGACAAGGAGTTGGTCAGCCGGGTATCGAAGGAGTACGAGGTGGATACCGTGCTGCACTTTGCCGCTCATACGATCGTTCCTGAATCCGTTGCAGACCCTTTGAAATACTATGGAAACAATACCTGTGCTACCCGCAATCTACTGGAGTGCTGCTCGAAACAGAGCGTCAAACACTTCGTGTTTTCCTCCACTGCCGCCGTATACGGGATTCCGCCCGACGGCGTCGCGCACGAAGATTCGCCAACGGCGCCGATCAATCCCTATGGCACCTCCAAACTGATGTCCGAATGGATGTTGCGAGATCTTTCGCAGGCCACCGACCTGCGTCACGTGGCTCTGCGTTATTTCAATGTTGCGGGCAGCGACCCGGAGTGCCGTATTGGACAATCCACCCCGAAGGCGACCCTGTTGACCAAGGTGGCGTGCGAAACAGCGGTTGGAAAACGCGACCAGGTCTATATATTCGGCACCGATTACGACACGCCGGATGGTACGGGCGTGCGTGACTACATCCATGTCGAGGATCTCGCCGATGCACACCTGAAAGCGGTGGATTACCTCCGCAACGACGGTGCCTCAACAACGTTGAATTGCGGGTACGGATATGGCTATAGCGTCAGGGAGGTACTCGATATGGTTGAAAAAGCGAACAACAAACCTTTACCGATCGAAGAGGGACCACGTCGGGAGGGTGATCCACCTTCACTCGTTTCCGCCGCCGATCGTATTCGAGAGGTACTCGACTGGACGCCCCGCTACGACTCCCTGGAAACCATCGTTCGGACATCTCTGGCATGGGAATACAAACTGCTGGAAAACCGTTGACCGAACTCTCGGCGAGATCGCTGAAGTGCCACCGCCCCGGCGGGCAGTAGCCAACACGCACGAGGGAGAGCGAGGTTACTTGATTTCGGCCGATTCGATCGCCTTCCGCAGCTTGTAGGCGATAATGAGGGAGTACTCCACCACTTTCTTGCAGTCCGATTCCGTAAGACCTTGGGTTTTGGCTTTTTTCAACAGCGCCCGCCACGGGCGCCGAATATAGCGGGGAATCACATCGCTATAACGGATGCCCAACGCCTTGGCGCGAAGCCGCAGATCCGTCGTCTGCACGTAACCATCAGGGCGTTGGTCTTCCAGCAACCACTGCATCGGCCCGATAACGACAGCGGCACTGGCGCCCGCGGATTGACCGTCCTTCCGGTCACTCCCACTCGCAGTTAAATCGTCGCGAGAAAGATCCGCTGCCTCGTCGTCCGCCATTGCTCTTTGACCTATCATGGTTTGTCGGCGCTTGCTGTTATTAGTTCTTTGGGCTTAAGCGGTTCGAACGGAGCTGATATTCAATAGCGAGACAAGCGCCAATGGCTAAAATGGATCGCGGAAGCCCGATCACTGCGCATAACCTTAAAAAGGTTGCAATATTCATCAAGTAATATGATGAATTAGCGCGTTGTTTATCGATGTTTTTTACAAATTGCTTGCTATAATTCAGCCCCATTTGGAACTCTTCGAGCCGCTATTATCGGTGAATCATCTGAGATGAACGCTGCGGATTCGGGGATTTCTATGGGCCGAACACCCCCCTTTAACTGGTGTTCAAACCAATAATTCGAAGGACAATGAGGATCTAGTATCAATGGAAACGGTGGCAGTTGTTGGACTCGGCTATGTAGGCCTCCCCTTGGCCGTAGCGCTAGGGAAAATTCGACCAACCGTCGGTTACGACCCCAACGAGGAGAAAGTGGCGAGTTATCGACGCTTCGAGGACCCTACTGGTGAGGTGGCGGAAGAAGACCTAAAGGCTGCCGCTCAACTCGAGTGCTCCAGCGATCCTTCGATCATTTCACGCGCTGCTCTCATTATCGTCGCCGTTCCCACCCCGATTGATGCCGCTCACCAACCCGACTTTACGCCGCTCGTCGCTGCCAGTGAGACGGTGGGCAAGTACCTGAGTGAAGGGGCTATCGTCATTTACGAATCGACGGTTTACCCCGGTGCCACCGAAGAGGTATGCGTACCGATACTTGAACAACAGTCGGGATTGCGCTGGAAGCGCGATTTCCATGTAGGGTACTCACCGGAAAGGATCAATCCGGGCGATCACGAGCATCGGCTGGAAACCATCGTCAAAGTGGTATCTGGCGATGATGAACCCACCTTGGAAAAGGTGGCCGTGCTCTATGAATCGGTGGTCACCGCGGGGGTTCATCGTGCCAGCAGCATCAAGGTTGCCGAGGCTGCCAAGGTCATCGAAAACACACAACGCGACCTCAACATAGCGCTGATGAACGAGCTGGCACTGATCTTCAATCGACTCGATCTCGACACCGCAGAAGTGCTCCAGGCCGCCGGCACCAAGTGGAACTTTCTACCGTTTCGACCGGGACTGGTCGGGGGGCACTGTATTGGAGTCGATCCCTACTACTTGACGCACAAAGCGGAAATGGTCGGTTATAACCCACAAGTCATACTTGCGGGCCGTCGCATCAACGACGGCATGGGTAAATTCATTGCAGAGCAGACCATCAAACAGGTCATCGCAAACGGTCATTGCGTTAAAGATTCTCGAATCGCTGTGCTTGGCGTCACCTTCAAAGAGGATTGCCCCGATACCCGCAATTCCCGCGTTGTCGATGTGGTCCAGGAGCTGAAGAGTTATGGCGTCAATGTATTCGTCCATGATCCGGCGGCAGATCCTGACGAAGTGCAGGAAGAGTACGGCTTTGCACTGAGTCAATGGGAAGATCTTCGCGAGCTCAACGCCATCGTGTTAGCGGTTGCGCACCGTGAGTACAAAACCAAAACCGCACAAGAGTTCGCCCAGATGATGTCGGGTAGTGGCTCGTTCACCGATGTCAAATCCGCCATGGACGAAAAGACGCTGGAGGCTGAGGGATTCTCTGTCTGGCGTCTACGATCCACCGCGACCACGGAAGGCAAATATAAACCCATGAAGATTTTCGTTACCGGCGCTGCCGGATTTATAGGCAACAATCTCTCTTTGCGGCTCACCGAGCGTGGCGACGAAGTCGTCGGCATCGATAATATGAACGACTATTACGATACTTCTCTCAAAGAGGCGCGACTGTCGCGACTTTCCGACCAATCCAAATTCCAGTTCGTGAAACTCGATCTGGAGGATCGACCCGGCATGGCTGAGCTGTTCGAAAAGCACCGTTTCGACGCGGTGATGAATCTGGCCGCTCAGGCCGGTGTACGCTATTCGATAGAGAACCCTTACGCCTACATCGACAGCAACCTGGTGGGTTTCGGCAACATTCTCGAGGGCTGTCGCCAGACCGACGTGAAACACTTGGTTTACGCGTCGACTAGTTCTGTCTATGGCTCCAACACCCGGCAATCCTTTTCGGAACACGACGGTTGCAACCATCAAGTCTCGCTCTACGCGGCCACTAAAAAAGCCAACGAAGTGATGGCGCACAGTTACGCTCACCTCTACGGCCTCGCCAGTACCGGATTGCGTTTCTTTACCGTCTATGGCCCTTGGGGCCGACCCGATATGGCGTTATTTAAATTTACCAAGGGCATCTTGGCCGATGAACCGATCCCGGTATTCAACCGGGGCGAGATGGTACGCGATTTCACCTATATCGACGACATCGTGGAAGGCGTGATTCGCACCATCGACAATCCACCGCTGGGCAACAGCGAATGGTCGGGCGATCAACCCGATCCCGCAACCAGTTACGCACCGTGGCGTGTATTCAATATCGGCAACAACCAATCCGTTCCCTTGATGCGCTACATAGAAGTGCTGGAAGAGTGCTTGGGCAAGAAAGCCAAACTGGATCTACTCCCCATGCAGCCCGGTGATGTCCCCTCGACACTTGCAGACAGCTCGGAACTCATGGAATGCGTCGGCTTCAAACCCGACACGACGATCGAAGTCGGGATTCGCGCGTTCGTTGACTGGTATCGGGAATACTACGGTTAAACGCAGAAATTCCTGAACTTTCCTTAACCGCTTTGACACCTCGCCCGCTCGTCATCGACCCGAGCGCAACATAGTCCTGCTCCCTGGCGCAGAATCCTGCAGATTTTTGCGCAAAATATGATAAGTTCGACACTATCTGGGGATCTCAAGAATTTAGAATCATATTCGGTCCTCGCCATGCTTCTTAGGGAGAGATGAGATGGCTGCGCAGACTACCGAGGGGCCACTGCCGAACTGCGCCATAAGCAGTCAACCCGTTTTCGATCTTAACCAGGAACGGGTCGCCACGAAGATCGTTCTGATTTCGCTGGAACAAATGAGCGGCGAACAGACCGCTCCGTCGTTAGCCGATACTTTTCGTCACCTCCAGCAAAGCGGCATTGAACACCTCCATGGCAGTGAGCCGGTGATTCTGCAACTCCCCGCTTGTGAAGCGAAAACGTTACTCGATCTCCCTTGGTCTAAAGAGAGAATCATCGCTTACCTTGATACGACGAGCAGCACCGATGCCAACATTACCGAGCTACACAATAAAGTGTGGGATAAAGAGTATCGTTTTGTCCTCGACACCCCATCCCGTCAACATTTACCTCTGGACAAACCTCAACCCCAACTGCTCGTCACGTCGATAAAGAACCGGGTTGCGCACAACAGCGACGACAAACTCGCCCCCATTCCGCTTTGGCTGACCGACGTCGACAGCCGCGAAGCCGCGGATTCCATTATGTTGGGGAGAGAAGCGGAGTGGATTTCGGGAAGTTTCTGGAAACAACCGAACATCCAACCCGGTCGAGCGATTCCAGCCAGTCGTTTGGGCGCTCTGAAGCTTTTGGCCGAACTCCAGAACCCCAACATCAATATCGAAGAAATAGAGAACATCATCAACTGCGATGCAACTCTGAGCTATAAGCTGCTGAAGCTGCTCAACTCGGCGTTCTTCAGTTCGCCCGGTAGAGTCGATTCGATACGCAGCGGTGTCAATTTCTTTGGCCTGCAGCGGATCAAGAATTGGGCCACCGTCATCGTGATGAATTCGGTGGACTTCAAACCCCGCGACATCCTACCCCTCGGTGCCTATCGCGCTCGCCTCGCGGAGACCCTGGCTAATGCCATGGGGCACGACCACCCACCGGACTACTATCTGGTGGGACTGTTCTCGGTGTTGGATGCCATGTTCGACAGCCCGCTGGAGGAATTGATCGCCCCCCTTCATCTGCAAAGCGAAGTTTACGAAGCGTTATCCAATGCCTCGGGACCCATGGGGGAGCTACTCTCGTGGCTGCGCGCGACTGAGCAAGGGGAACGCTACTCTGCATCAACCTTGGAAAACCTGGCAACAGTGGATGTGCTGCAGATACAAATCGACGCGCTCCACTGGACAAACGAGTTCTGTCACTCCATCCGTTCCTAAATACTCAAACGGACTCGCGGTTTCGGAATCCCACGACGGAACGAGATTTCGTTTTTCTGCGCCACTTACGCGGACTGTTGCGTTGAAAAGGTCAAACCGTGATCGGATTTATCCACGACCACCATCTCACCGCTGTTGAAAGTACCTGCGAGAATCCCCTGAGCCAACGGGTTTTCAAGCTGCTGCTGAATGGCACGTTTCAAAGGCCGGGCACCATACACAGGATCAAATCCCGCTTCACCTAACTTGTCGAGCGCCGCTTCGCTGACCCGCAGCGAAATGTCGCGCTCTGCGAGACGCTTGCGCAGGTGGGCCAATTGAATATCGGCAATCGCCCTGATCTGCTCTTTAACCAGCGGATGGAAGACAACCACTTCATCCAACCGATTGATAAACTCGGGACGAAAGTATTCACCGACGATTTCGATCACGGAGGATTTCATCTCCTGATAGTGCTCCTTGCCCGCCAAATTCTGGATTACATCGCTACCCAAATTAGATGTCATCACAATAACCGTGTTGCGAAAATCCACGGTTCGCCCATGGCCATCCGTCAACCGACCGTCATCGAGCACCTGCAACAACACATTGAACACATCGGGATGCGCCTTCTCCACCTCATCCAGGAGAATCACTGCGTAAGGTTTACGACGTACGCTCTCAGTCAGGTAACCGCCCTCTTCGTAACCCACGTAACCCGGAGGGGCACCGATGAGTCGCGCTACAGAGTGCTTTTCCATGAACTCCGACATATCGACGCGCACCAACGCCTCTTCGGTATCGAATAAAAACTCGGCAAGCGCTTTGCACAACTCCGTTTTGCCCACACCGGTCGGGCCTAAAAAGAGAAAAGATCCGTTGGGTCGATTGGGATCTGCCAGTCCGGCACGCGAGCGGCGTATGGCATCGGCAACCGCGGTGATCGCCTCGTCTTGTCCGACCACCCGCTTGTGGATCGCCTCTTCCATGCGTAGCAGCTTATCGCGTTCGCCCTCCAACATTTTGCTTACTGGGATTCCGGTCCACTTGGAGACCACCTCGGCAATCTCCTCGTCACTGACCTTGTTGCGCAGCAGCTTCATATCCAGCATCTCGGCTTGCGCTGCCATATCGAGCTGGCGCTCCAGTTCGGGAATCTGCCCGTACTGCAACTCAGACATACGCGCGAGATCCTGCGCGCGTTGCGCAGTCTCCAATTCGTGACGCGCGCGCTCCAGCTCTTCCTTAATATGAGCCGCACCCTGCAGTGACGTCTTTTCCGCTTTCCACACCTCCTCCATGTCCGAGAACTCGCGCTGGGACTTTTCGATTTCGCCATCGAGATCTCGAAGTCGTTTTTTGGACGCTTCGTCGCTCTCCTTTGCCACCGCTTCGCGCTCGATCTTGAGTTGGATCAAACGTCTCTCCAGGCGATCCATCTCTTCCGGCTTGGAATCCATCTCGATTCGGATGCGGCTGGCCGCTTCGTCCACCAGGTCAATGGCCTTATCGGGAAGTTGGCGATCGCTAATGTAACGATGGGAAAGCGTGGCGGCTGCGACAATCGCAGGGTCGGTAATCTCGACACCGTGGTGAACTTCGTAGCGCTGTTTCAGTCCACGCAGAATCGCAATGGTATCTTCCACGCTGGGTTCATCCACCATAACTTTCTGAAAGCGACGCTCCAGCGCGGCATCCTTCTCCACGTGTTGACGATACTCATCGAGCGTTGTCGCCCCTACGCAGTGCAGCTCGCCCCTGGCCAGTGCCGGTTTGAGCATATTGCCGGCATCCATCGCCCCTTCGGCTTTTCCGGCCCCCACCATGGTGTGCAACTCGTCGACGAACAGGATGATCTGACCCTCCTGTTTGGCGAGATCGTTGAGCACGGCCTTAAGACGCTCCTCAAACTCACCACGATATTTCGCCCCGGCGATCAACGCTCCCATATCCAGGGAGAGGAGGCGCTTGCCTTTCATCCCTTCGGGTACCTCTCCGTTAACGATACGCTGCGCCAGACCTTCCACGATGGCGGTCTTCCCGACGCCGGGTTCGCCGATCAGTACAGGATTGTTTTTGGTGCGCCGCTGCAAGACCTGTACGGTACGCCGAATCTCATCGTCGCGCCCGATCACCGGGTCGAGTTTGCCCTGCTCGGCGCGTTCGGTGAGATCGATGGTGAAACGCTCCAACGCCTGACGACTCTCTTCAGCATTGGGATCGTCTACGGCTTGTCCGCCACGCAACTCCTCGATCGCCTTCTCCAGCGCCTCTTTGTTGGCACCCGAACCGCTCAACAGCTGGCCCATCTCTCCCTTATCCTGAGCAGCCGCCAGGACAAATAACTCCGAGGATATGTACTGATCCTTGCGTTGCTGCGCCAGCTTGTCGGTGAGATTGAGAAGCCGTCCCAGCTCGTCGGAGATGTGCACCTCGCCGGTCGAACCCTCCACCTGCGGCAGCCGATCCAATGCCTGGCCTAATGAGCTGCGCAACTGTTGAACTTTGACGCCCGCTTTGGTGAGCAGTCCGCGTACGGTGCCGCCCTCCTGGTCGAGCAGCGCCAACATCATGTGCAGCGGCTCGATGAATTGATGATCACGCCCCACCGCCAACGACTGCGCTTCTGCCAACGCCAGTTGGAATTTGGTGGTCAATTTATCCATTCTCATCCGGTAAACCTCACTGAAAACCTATTCTGAGGCAGTGCGAACACTCCGCACCCACTCGTCGCTATCCAAGCAAATGAGGGAATTTACGCAGCTTTTCAAGGGGCATGGAAGCGCTCCCGACGCCGCTCGACCGGAGGAATCGTCCAGCGGCCTTCGATCATCTGAGCGATATCGCGCAAAAAGGGCTCCTCTTCACCCGGTGTGCAGACAAGATCGGGAAACACACGAATTCTAACGCGACCGCGCTGCCACAATGCCGGGAACACTTTACCCTGTCCTTTTACCCCTTCGATACGCATTGGAATCACCGGGCTCCGGGTCAAACGCGAGAGCGCCGCAACGCCCCCTTTGAGTCGCCGGGGTGGATCGCTATCCAAATGGATCTTACCGTGTGGAAACAGAGCGATAACCTCTCCGGCTCTCAGTTTTCGCAACGCACCGCGTAGCGCCCGCTCCGGGCGTGCCGCCCGATCCACCGGAATACAACCGATCGCGCGAAAAAACCACGTGAGCCCCCACCGCTCATACTCCTCCCGCGCAATGATAAAGCGCAACGGGCGACGACACGCCGCCACCATCAGCAGAGGATCGAGCCCGGAGACATGGTTCGAAACGACGATAGCGCCTCCGCGCTTCGGCAACCCCGCCGGGTCTGCCTTCAGTCCGTGATAGCGCCGGCAAAAAAGCCGAATCAAACCATCCAGTCGATTCAGTCACAATCGCCCCCAATCCACTCGACTCTTGACATCGAGCAGCCGCATCCAGCGCGGATACCGGAACGCGATCAACAAACACACCAAGACCAGGAGCGCGAGCAGCCCCCACACCAACCAATCCACTAAGCAACCTCCCGAGCGGCTTGCCGACCGCGCCGCTCATCGATACCCCACATGGAGAGCAGCCCCGCGATGAAAAAACCCATGGTCGAGAGTATGGCCAGACGGTGATTGCCGCCGCTGAGAAAACTGGTGGCCCCGTAACTGATGGGACCAATGATGGCGGCCAACTTAACCGCCAACCCCCACAATCCAAAGAATTCCGCGGTACGTTGCGGGGGGGTAAACTGACCGATCAACGCTCGACCTGCCGACTGACTCGAGCCCATCGCTATGCCCACTAAGTTCGCCGCTATCCAGAACATCATCGGTCCGGTGGCTGCAAACGTCAACAGCGTTGCGGCAATCCAGATCAACAACGTTACCGCGAGAATGGGTACGGACCCGAACCGATCCTGTAGACGACCAAAGACGAATGCACCGATCGCCGCGGTCACGTTGACCAACAGTATGAGGACAATGGTGTCGGTCTGGTCGAAGCCCATCTCTTCCTGAGCGTAGACAGCGGCCAACACGACCACCGTGGCAATACCGCTGTGATAGAGGATCAGCGTAAACAGGAAGCGGAACAGATCGCGATAGTGTCGGGCGTGTCGCAGAGTATCCGCCACACGATGCCAACCCTCGGCGAAATAGAGCCCGAGTTTGCCGGGTTGAAAATCGCTCGGCACCGCTCGTTCGCGCAACCAGAAAAAAGTGGGTAGCGCTGCGACAACAAAAACAATGGCGACCAATAAAAGCGTAACCGGCACATACTGCTGTACCGAATGTCCCTGCCCACGCGCCCAAAACAGATAGGCCAGACAGAGCCCCAATACCAGCACTCCCCCCACGTACCCCACCGCCCAACCCAGCGCGGAGATGCGTCCCATCTGCTCGGGCGGCGCGATCTCGGGCAAAAAGGCGGCGATCAGGTTTTCGCCGGTGGCAAACATGTACGCTGAGCCGATCACCAGGAGCATCGCCCACAGGACTTTGCCGGGGCCCGCCAATCCGAGCAGTGCGGTGAAACTCGCACATCCCAAGGTCGTTACAATGAGAAAACGCTTTTTATGGGCGCCGTGGTCAGCCATTGCGCCCAGTAGCGGCGCGGAGATCAATACCATGGCGTTGGCGATGGCGATAGTCAGCGTCCAGAGGAAGGTACCGGAACCCTCACCGAAACCCGCATCGGCGCCTGCGATCACGGCGACGAAATAGGCATTATAGATTGCCGTCAACACCACGGTGGTGTAACCGGAATTGGCGAAATCGTAGAGCGCCCAGGCAGTAATCTCCCTGCGTGCCACCGGCGTTGAGTGAGGTGTCGCCAAGAAACTATTCCTTAACCTGCTTTTTGGGTTTGCTTGGAGTTGGACTTGCCGGGCTTCTGGTAGACCTTGCGTCTGAACAGATCGTTGCGGCGACTCACCAGTCGATCGAGGAACAACATGCCATCCAAATGATCGATTTCATGCTGAACGGCACGCGCTTCGTAACCCTCCATCTCGAAGCACTGTTCGTTTCCGTGCTCATCCAATGCACGCAGCGATAGACGTTCGGCGCGCACGACATTGCCAGTGTAGTCGGGTACCGACATGCACCCTTCCCGTCCTACCGCCAGACCTTCCCACTCCGTTATCTCGGGATTGATCAATACGAGCCGACCGTGCTGTTTGATCTTGGGCTTCGACGAGACATCGACAATCGCTACCCGTAAAAAACGACCGGCCTGCGGTGCGGCGATACCCACGCCGCCCGGCCCCGCCCGCATGGTCTGCTCCAGATCCGCGAGGAAGTCACGCAGTTGCTGATCGATGGCTTCAACGGGCTGCGATGGCTGTTTTAAACGCTCATCCGGATAGGTAAGAATTTCCAGTATCGCCATAATCTATCCGATAAGCGTCTCTAGCGGTGAGATGGTGATATTGATCCCTTCGCCCGCAATCACTTCAACGGCCGCTTCCAACGCGGCTACACCCTCCTCAGCGACACCCTCGATACACATGATGTAGATCGGGGATTCCTCGCTACCGGCCACGTCGGATTCGAGATCCAATATATTCAAACCCGCCTCGGCAAGCGCGGTCGTGACCTTGGCCACGATACCGGCACGGTCGGCACCCGATACGGTAATGCGTACGTCGGGAACAATATGGCGATGCAGCAGCCCTTTGATTCGGTCCACATGCAGCCGCAGTCCGAGGGAATCGACCACTGAGCTTAACAATTTCTCCAATTGGACCCCGGTTATGTCGGTGCTGACCATCATCATGATGGTGAAGTTACCACCCAACCGGATCATCGACGTTTCGCCAAGATTGCACTCGCCATCGAAAAGCGCCGATGTCACCTTAGCCACGATACCCGGTCGATCTTCTCCCACGAGTGTGAGCATGTACCAATGTTCCATGCGATTCTCCTAGAACGCTTATCAGCGCTTGATGCGAGTTATTTTGGAACCTTCAAAGGTGAGGTTATACATCAGTCCCTTATTGGAAAAAATAAATCCGATAATAGGTTGCTTGGCGGTCTCGGTCTCGGTATCGATCGCCCCTCCGGCACCCAACGTGGCCAATGCCACACTCCCATCGACGCCAGCCTTCCAACCATCGCTGTTTCGAAACTTCCTCAGGATGTTCGAGTTCATGAAAAGAACGATTTGTGATTTCACCTGCGCACCGAACTGCAGACCGATGGAGGCTCCCGCGATACTGTAGTAGGCACTCGGTTTGCCTTTTACCAACAGAGAGCCTTCCCCGTACTCTCCGCCAATTCCAAAGCCGGCCTTCACCACTTCGGGAAACACCAATATCCCGGCCGCTTTACTGGCCAGCTCCTTGCCGCCCTTTACCTGTGCGTAAAAGCTCTTCATGGTCGCGTTTACCTGGGCGTTGATCTCGACGCGAGACGCGGCCTCGGAGCTCCCAATGAGCACCAGATTAACAAGAAGTGCCACCCTGATTTTCTCTAACACTCTCATGCTCTCTCTCCTGCGTTACGTGCACGTCCGCAGAATCGCCGGTCTTGCGGCTGCGCGTTGCGACGCGCTTGGTATCGTTGACTCACGCACTCTCCAACCAGATCAACGTTGCACAACGGCCCGTGTGCTGATCGCGCCGGTAGGAAAAAAAACGCTTTTCATCGTCATAGGTGCAAAACGCTCCCCCCGACACGCGCCGGACGCCACACCCGAGCAATCTCTGGCGCGCCAGCAGATAGAGATCCGCCAACCAACGACCTCGAGGCGAAGAGCGGAACGCCTCCTCGGCCCGTTCGTTCTTTTGCAAAAAGAGCTCGCGCACTTCTTCACCGACTTCAAACTTATCGGGGCCGATAGCCGGGCCGAGCCACGCCATGAGATCGCTCCCATCCCCAGCCAGGGCTGCGACACCCGCTTCCACAATTCCCGCGAGCAGCCCCCGCCACCCTGCGTGCAAAACAGCCACCTTAGTACCCGCGCTATCGCAAAGCAGTAGGGGGAGACAATCCGCCGTCATCACAGCGCAAACCACGCCCGGTTCGCGCGTGTGCGCTCCGTCAGCCTCCAGCCCATTCGGTGCATCTGCCCTAATCACCCGGGTACCGTGCACCTGCTGCAACCATAGGGGCTCCAAGGGAATTCCAAGCTGCCTCCTCAAGCGTTGCCGATTGCACGATACGTTGCGCGAATCATCACCCACATGATCGCCCAGGTTCAGGCTGTCGTAGGGAGCGGGGCTCACCCCCCCGTTGCGCGTTGTGCTAATCGCCCGCACGTTGACTGGTGCCGGCCAGTTGGGTAGAACCACCTCGACATCGGTCGCCGGCTCCATCAACTTTCCCCTCGTTGAGCGTCATCCGTCAACACCGTAACGAGTCGCTGGATATCCTCCGCGAGCGGCACCTCCCACTGGAGCGATGCGGATGTCTGCGGGTGCGTCAGCGCGAGTCGTTGCGCGTGCAGCGCCTGACGTGAAAACTGTCGTAACTCCTCTACCAGACGTTCGTGCGCCCCTTTGGGTAAACGCAAGCGGCCTCCGTAAACCGGATCGCCTACCAACGGATGATGAATATACGCCATGTGCACCCGAATCTGATGGGTTCGACCGGTCTCTAGCGTCACCCGCAATTGCGTATGTTCGCGGTAGCGCTCCACCACACGATAGTGGCTTACCGCTTCCTTCCCCCCCGGTACGACGGCCTGGCGCTTACGATCCACAGGGTGCCGCCCGATGGGCGCATCAACCGTACCTCCAGCGACCATGACGCCCCGCACAATCGCCGTGTACTCGCGCCCCATCCTGCGCTCCTGGAGTTGTCTTACCAGGTGGTTGTGGGCCGCCAGGGTCTTCGCCACCACCAATAATCCTGAAGTCTCTTTATCCAAGCGGTGAACGATACCAGCGCGTGAAACGCCCGCCAGTTGGGGCGAGTAGTGAAGCAGTGCGTTTTGGAAAGTGCCATCCGGATTCCCGGCAGCGGGGTGAACCACAAGACCCGCCGGTTTGTTGATCACCAACAGCGCTTCGTCTTCAAAAACGACATCCAGGGGTATGGATTGAGGCTCGACGGATGGCATCTCTTCCTGCACCGCGTGGATGGTGACCCGCTCTCCGCCCATCACCCTATCCCTGGGGCGCAGGTTTCTCTCATCGACCAATATCTGCCCCAATTTCACCCACTCCTGAAGGCGGGCCCGCGAGTAGTCGGGAAACAGTTCGGCCAACGCCTGATCTAAACGGCGCCCCGCCAGGCACGCGGGAATCTGTTTCTCCAATTCAATTTTTGTCACAGGCAATCGATCCAAGGGTGGAGACTGACACTTTGCGGGGTATCAGGATAAGGTATACTGCGCGAGGATCATACGCCTTACCGAATTTGCACTTCATGAAATATTTGCAGACATATCAGCACTGGGTAGCTCTGTTGCTCGCGGTTTTCATCGCCGGTTGCGCCGGTACCCAGGAGTATGATGAGACCCGCAATTGGACTGCTGCCAAGTTCTACAGCGAAGCCAAAGCCTCGATGCAGGCCGGCAATTACGAACAGGCCATCAAGCACCACGAATCGCTGGAATCACGCTTCCCTCACGGGCGCTATGCCCAACAGGCGCAGCTCGAGGTCGCTTACGCCTACTACAAGTACGATGAACCCGACTCCGCTATCGCCGCTATCGACCGGTTCCTGAAGATCAATCCACTCCACCCCTACGTCGACTACGCGATGTACCTAAAGGGATTGGTCAATTTCAACCGGGGTGTTGGTTTTCTCGATCGCTGGCTGGAGGATACCTATTCCAAGCGCGATCAACAGGCGGCACGGCAGGCGTTTCGGGATTTTGAATCGTTACTCAAGAAATTCCCCGACAGCCGCTACTCCAATGATGCCCGCCAACGCCTGGTCTACCTGCGCAACACCCTCGCCATGTACGAGGTACACGTCGCAGAGTACTACATGAAACGGGAGGCATACGTTGCTGCTGCCAATCGCGCCCGCCAGGTGGTACAGAACTATCAGGGCACGCCTGCACTACCCGAAGCGCTGATCATTATGATCAAAGCCTACCAAGCGCTTGAAATGAACAACCTGGCCGAAGACGCTAAACGCGTGCTGGTGCGCAACTACCCCGATAGGGCGACCGATCTGGACGCGAAGTGAATGGCTCCTTCCGTCCGCCCTTCCCCGGTTCTGAGTTAAAGACACAATAAGGATTATCGAACATGTGGGATTTTTTTGAGACCGTCAGGCATCGCCACTCCGTACGAAAGTACTACTCAGACATGCCCGTCGAAGAGGAAAAACTCCATGCGATTCTGGAGATGGCGTGCGCTGCACCCACGGCGGGCGACCTGCAGTCCTACCGGATCATCGCTGTCAAAGACGCCGCCACGCGCGAAGCGCTGTGTCAGGCCACCAAGGATCAGAGTTTTCTCTGCGAGGCTCCGGTCAATCTGGTCTTCTGTGCCGACACCGGTCGGGCAGAACGTGAGTATGGGACTCGTGGCAAGGAGCTCTATGCGATACAGGACGCAACCATCGCCGCCTCGTACGCACAACTGGCGGTCGTCGCCGCGGGGCTGGGAACCGCGTGGGTGGGCTACTTCGATGAGGATGAGTTGGGCAGGACACTGAAACTCAGCGAAGGCGAGCGGCCCATTGCGATCATTACCGTGGGTTACCCTGCGGAGCTACCCGATCCCACTCCACGGCGCCCGTTGGACCAAATCGTTACCGAGATCTAGCCTATCGACCGAGGTGCTCAATGATCGGTATTGAGCGCATCGCCCAGTTTGCGGATCCAGGGATTGTTTGCCCCGCAACGCATCGGACAACGATCCGAGCGCCTCGCGAGCTTCGCCGAATCCCGCGTACACCCCATACAACACCACGAACCACGGCTCACCGTTTCTGCGGCTGCCGACGATCGCCGCGCGCTAGTGTAAGTCATGCTGCGCGATGAATCGCTGGACGCTGTCGTACTCGCCACCCGCCACCAACTGGATGGTCAAATGGTTGGGATCGCGTTCCTGCAACCACTCGCTGCTATAGGGTGGGCAGCGCTGCCGGGACCGTAGAGATCCCTGTTTCAGTTCGCTGCTCTGGTGCGGCCGCTTGAGTGGAGGAGGAAGACTCTGCAGAAACCGTCGGCTCTGCGATTATCAGTGGCGGATCATCGTTGGGGGGCGGCTCGACCGACGCCCCAGAAGCCGATGCGACGTTTTCAACACCGTTTTTTTTTGATCCGACGTTTTCGCCCGAGCTAACCGATTCGGTATTGCGCGAGAGGGTGTCGTGTTCGGGCTTCATCGCCGCAGACCCGGCGGGAACTTCATTCAGCATCTTCAGTGCTTGAGCTGCTCGCGAATTTCCCTGCTTAGCAGCGCTACGGAAAAGCTGCACCGCTTTCTCGCGGTTCGGCAACACGCCTTTGCCTAGTACATATACCCCAAAGCGTACTGTGCGCGGTGATCACCCCGATCGGCCAGGGGAATGAGGCGTTCCGCTGCCATCAGGTAGTCTCCCGAGCGATAGGCCCGTTTCGCCTTCGCGTAGGAGCCTGTTCCCACTTCGACCCCGTGCGCATCCCTGGTATCCGGTGGCGTGGCGCACCCGCCCCCAATCAGCACAGTGCCGAGCAGTAGCAATCGCAGTAGTTTGGATCGATCCTTGGGCATAGGTGGTTTCTAAGTTCTACTTGTGCACCAGGGGTAGCGGGTGGAATTGATCTTCCGACTCATCTTGCCACCCACTTTAAATGTTTTCAAATGAATAGGTTACGACGTCTTTTTAAAGCTTGTCAAAAGAAATACCCCATATCCACCGAGATATTTCGAATATATCGCCACCAAACCGGTGGCAGCTGTCGTCATCATTCGACCCACCTTCGGCCTAAAAAGCTCCTTGGATCAATAAAAAAGCCCGGCGGTCCGTGAGGCGCCGGGCTTTTACTGGTCCACAACCCACACTAAATGGCAGCGAGATCCTCTTCGCCGGTACGAATACGCATCGCCCGCTCAACGGGAGTGACAAAAATCTTGCCGTCCCCGATTTTTCCGGTACGCGCCGCCTCGGCGATCGCCTCGACACACCGATCCACCTGGTCATCCGGTATCACGACCTCTATACGCACCTTGGGTAAGAAATCGACAACGTACTCGGCACCCCGATACAGCTCCGTATGCCCCTTCTGCCGCCCAAAACCCTTGACCTCTGTGGCGGTCATGCCACTGATCCCAATCTCGGACAATGCCTCTCGCACGTCGTCCAGTTTGAATGGCTTGATAACGGCTTCCACCTTTTTCATTGCTATTCCTCTATTCGAATTGCGGGAGTGCGAAAGGCGATACCATACTGGAAATCACCCCGCCTAATCCACACGGTTGCTAGAAATCGTCCTATTCCTCCGCACCAAATCCCGAAGTCAGCGGATAACGGCGGTCTCGCCCAAAAGCGCGCCGAGTGATCCTTACCCCGGGCGGCGCCTGGCGGCGTTTGTACTCGTTACGATTGACCATCCCGATGACACGTCGCACCAACTCCGGATCAAACCCCTCTGCAACGATCTCCACGACACTGTAGTCGCGTTCCACGAACATTTCCAAAATGGGATCGAGCACATCGTAGGGCGGTAAGCTATCCGTATCTTGTTGGTCGGGTGCCAACTCCGCGGATGGCGGGCGCGTCAAGACCCGCTCCGGAATGACCTCCGACTGCTGGTTGCGGAACTCGGCTAAACGGTATACCACCGTTTTCGGAACATCCTTGATGGGTGCGAAGCCACCCGCCATATCACCGTAAAGCGTCGCATAACCCACCGCCATTTCGCTCTTGTTGCCGGTGGTTAACAGAATCTTGCCGCGTTTGTTGGAGATAGCCATCAACAGCACGCCGCGACACCGTGCCTGAATGTTCTCCTCGGTTACATCACTGGGTAGATCGGCGAATAGCGGCGCCAGGGCTGCGCGAAACGCCGCAAAGGGTTTCTCGATAGAGATTTCGTGATAGTCACAACCCAAGGCTTTCGCCTCTGCTGCGGCATCCTCGAGACTCATGGCTGCGGTGTACTGGGAGGGCATCATAACGGCTTCGACACGCTCCGCTCCAATAGCGTCCACCGCTATGGCCAGGGTCAGCGCGGAGTCGATCCCACCTGATAGACCAATCACCGCTCCGGCGAATCCGTTTTTCTCGATGTAGTCGCGTACGCCGAGCACAATCGCATTGTAGACGCTGGCGTCGTCTGCCAACGGTTCATCCACGTAGCCGGGCTGCACTTCGACAAGCCCAGCGTTTAGTTCGAAGTGAACTGGGCGCAGCGCCTCTTCGCACGCGGTCAAGCGAACCACCACCTCGCCCGCGCGGTTCATGACGAACGAGTCGCCATCGAAAACCAACTCATCCTGCCCCCCCACCAAATTGGTGTAGAGGATAGGAATACCCGCCTCTTCGACTCGCTGCCGCACCACCGATTCTCTCTCTTCCCATTTTCGGGCGTGGAATGGGGAGGCGTTGAGATTCAAAAGCAGTTGAGCGCCCGCCGAGGCGGTCTGGGCCGCAGGGCGTGGCTCCCAAATATCTTCGCAAATCGTCATTCCCACTCGAACGCCCGCCACGGTAACGATGCAGGGTTCCGAACCGGGCGAAAAGTGCCGTTTTTCGTCGAACACGTTGTAGTTGGGCAGACACTGCTTGCGGTACTGCGCGACGGTCCCACCATCACGGAGCAAACCCGCAGCGTTGTAGAGGACCCCCTGTTCCTGTAACGGGTATCCCAGGATGACATCAATCCCTGCAGCCTCCTCGCCGATCTGGGCCAACGTATTGCGAACGCGTCGGTGGAGACCAGGGCGCAGGAGCAGATCTTCCGGTGGATAGCCGGTCAGGGTGAGTTCGGGAAAGACGACGGCGTCAGCCTGCAATTTCTCACGTGCGCGTTGGGCGGTTTCGATAACACGTCGAGCGTTTCCTTCAATATCGCCGACCAGGCAATTGATTTGGGCTATAGCGATAGTTAGAGAAGCGGGCATGGCGTATTTTTTACCGGGGATGTTTAACCCTACTCAAGTCAATGCGCCACCTTAGTCGCCGCATCGGGAAAAAACAATATGGGTTCTCTATCGGAAAAAAGGCTCATCCAAAAACGAAACAGGCCACTAGGATTAGCGGCCTGTCTCATAGGATCACGAGGAGTCGCAATTTAGCTCAACGCCGCTTTCATCTTGTCGCCGATTTCGGCTAACGAACGAACCGTGTGGACGCCCGCAGCTTCCAATGCGGCGAATTTCTCATCCGCCGTCCCCTTGCCGCTGGCGATGATGGCGCCTGCGTGACCCATGCGCTTACCTTTGGGTGCAGTGACACCGGCGATATAAGAGACTACCGGCTTAGTGACGTTGTCCTTGATGAAGGCAGCGGCCTCTTCCTCCGCCATACCGCCGATTTCACCGATCATGACGATACCTTCGGTCTGGGGATCGTCTTGGAATAGCGTGAGAATATCGATGAAGTTGGAGCCTGGAATCGGATCTCCGCCGATACCGACACAAGTGGATTGACCCAATCCCGCATCGGTGGTCTGTTTGACCGCCTCGTAGGTCAACGTACCGGAACGCGAAACGATGCCCACCTTGCCGGCCTGGTGGATGTGACCGGGCATGATGCCGATCTTGCACTCATCAGGGGTGATCACGCCGGGGCAGTTGGGGCCAATAATCCGCACACCCAACTCGTCGCATTTGATCTTGGCCTCCAGCATATCGAGTGTCGGCACACCTTCGGTGATCGTGACGATCAGTTTGGTGCCGGCATTGGCCGCTTCCAGGATGGAGTCCTTGCAAAAAGCGGCCGGGACGAAAATGACCGATGCTTCAGCGCCGGTCTGCTCCACCGCGTCGCTCACAGTGTTGAACACCGGCAAACCCAGATGTTCCTGGCCGCCCTTTCCTGGTGTGACACCGCCCACCATCTGGGTGCCGTATGCGATGGCCTGTTCCGAGTGGAAAGTACCTTGACCACCGGTAAACCCCTGGCAGATCACCCTGGTCTGTTTGTTAATCAAGATGCTCATGATCTACTTTCCCTCCACGGCGGCAACGGCACGTTGAGCAGCGTCGGCCAATCCGGTCGCAGCGATGATATCCGGCCCGCTCTCTTCGAGCAGCTGTGAACCCGCCTCGGCGTTGTTACCTTCCAAACGGACGATAACCGGCACTTCGACACCCACCTCTTCGACAGCAGCGATGACACCTTCCGCAATTAAATCGCAACGGACGATACCACCGAAGATATTAACCAATACCGCTTTGACGTTACTGTCGGAGAGAATAATCTTGAACGCTTCGGCAACGCGCTCTTTTGTCGCACCGCCGCCCACGTCCAGGAAGTTGGCCGGAGCACCGCCGTAGAGCTTGACGATATCCATGGTGCCCATCGCCAGACCGGCGCCGTTGACCATGCAACCAATACTGCCATCGAGAGCGACATAGTTGAGCTCCCACTGTGCGGCGTGCGCCTCACGCGGATCTTCCTGCGAGGGATCGTGCATTTCCCTGATCTTGGCTTGGCGGAACAGCGCATTACCGTCGACGTTGATCTTGCCATCCAGGCAGTGGAGCTTGCCCTCGCTGGTAATCACCAGTGGATTGATCTCCAACAGAGAGAGATCGTAATCGTGAAAGAGTTTTGAGAGTCCCAGGAACAGCTTGGTGAACTGTTTTACCTGATCGGGATTGAGGCCCATTTTGAAGGCGATTTCGCGCGCCTGATAGGGTTGCGCACCCACCAGCAGATCAATCGCCGCTTTAAGGATCTTTTCTGGAGTCTCGGCAGCAACCTTCTCGATCTCCACACCCCCTTCGGTCGAGGCCATGAATACCACGCGTCGGGTCGAACGATCGACAACTGCGCCCAGGTAGAGCTCCTGATCGATATCCGTGCAGGACTCCACCAGAATCTTGTTCACCGGCTGGCCATTGGCGTCGGTCTGATAGGTCACCAGATTCTTGCCCAGCCACTGGTGGGCGAAATCCTTAATCTCGTCTTTCGAACTGACCAGTTTGACGCCACCGGCTTTGCCGCGACCGCCGGCGTGAACCTGGGCCTTAACCACCCATTTGTCACCGCCAATTTTATCTGCTGCTTCGGCGGCCTCTTGGGCAGTGCCCGCCGCGTGACCGGCAGAGACCGGAAGGCCGTATTCGGCGAACAGCTGTTTGGCTTGGTACTCGTGGAGATTCATCGATAAATACTCCTTATGCCCCCAATAACGGATTTCGAGCGCTGCATTCTGCCGGAATTACCCATTGAAGGCAAAGATTTCCGCTTTGCACCATTTCTACAAAGCGCCCACTAGAGATCGTCTGTTTATAGCGATGGGCGATTCACCCTTTTGGTTGCATCCAATAGCTTAACAAACGAAACTAACGCAATGATTTGAGGTGAGTTTTTGAATTGTCGTACCACCTTCTCCCACAAATCGCAATTAAGACTAACAGCCCATCCAGCTACCGGAAACCACCAGTAAATAAAGTGAAACCGGAAGGTAATCAACAAGTTTGGCGCGCACTCCTGGTCCTGAACCTGTATCGGCTGGGGTTATCCATCGCATTTATAGGTCTGTTTCTCACCGATATAGGGCCGGAACTGTTGGGGAGTCACCACCCGACGCTCTATAAAACCACCACCTATATCTACGTGAGCATTGTGCTATTAAGCAACCTCGCGGTCTATGCAAAACGTCCCTCGTTCGATCTTCAGGTTCACACCCTGGTCGCCGTCGATGTGGTCGCCATCACCCTACTGATGCACACAAGTGGAGGGATGAGTAGTGGTCTCGGCATTCTGCTGATCGTCACGATCACCAGTGGAAGCCTGGTGGGTACCGCAAGAGCAGCCGCTTACTTTTATGCTGCGATCGCCTCTCTGACGATTCTGACGCAGTCCATCTACGCCGATATCAGTAGCTCCCTGGTGCAGACCTACTACACACAGGCCGGCATGCTGGGTGCCGCTTTTTTTGCAACCGCGCTCCTCGCCCACCAACTGGCCCAGCGGGCTCGCCAGAGCGAACAGCTGGCCGAGCAGCGCGGTGTCGATCTCGCCAGTATGGCGCAGCTCAACGAACACATTATCCAGCGCATGCAGGCCGGCATGTTGGTGGTGGACGACGATTCTCAGATTCGTCTGATGAACCAATCCGCCTGGCACCTGCTGGGGATGCCCATCAGTGGACCGCAACCCGCACTGGAGGACGTATCACTCGAACTCGTCGAACAACTGCAGGCCTGGCTCAACAATCCGCTCAATACACCCCACACGTTTTCGGTTCCCGGCGGGTCGAGCGACATACTGCCACGGTTCAACCGGCTTTCGCGCGAAGACAATAGCGCGATCATCTATCTCGAAGATCAGAAAATCGCTGGCCAGGAGGCGCAGCAGATGAAACTCGCCTCACTTGGGCGAATGAGCGCCAGTATCGCCCACGAGATTCGTAATCCGCTGGGTGCACTCAGTCATGCGGCGCAATTGCTTTCGGAATCCGAACATTTAGCGCCCGCCGAACAGCGACTCACCAATATCATTGAAGAGAACGCGCAGCGAGTAAATACGATAATCGAGAACGTATTGCAGATTTCGCGTCGTCAGACACAGAGCCCGACGCAGATCGATCTTCTGCGATGGCTGCAGGCGTTTAGAGATGAGTTCTGTACGGCCGAAGGGCTCCCCGAAACCCAGTGTCACGTCGAGGTCCAACCGGAGAACCTCGAAATCATGATCGACCCCAGCCAACTGCACCAGGTCGTGTGGAATCTCTGTAAAAACGCGCTGGATCACGGCTCCCAGAACGACGGGACCATCCGCATCGATCTGCGCGGCGGCGCCGACTCCCCGGGGCGCGGTCCCTGTCTGGATGTGATCGACAATGGTCCCGGTATCGACCCGACCACGGCGCGCCAAGTCTTCGAACCTTTTTACACTACGCGCACGCAAGGCACGGGACTGGGACTGTTCCTGGCGCGCCAGCTGTGCGAGCTGAATGAAGCGAATCTCGACTACATCGCGCAACCCCATGGTGGCAGCTGCTTTCGTATCCGCTTTCCCAGCTCCCCGCCGGTACATTAATCGCGCCAGCCGCCGATACACCCCCTGAACCTACGGTGAAAAGATGAACCAACAAACCGCACTCATCGTTGATGACGAACCCGACATCCTCTGCCTCACCGACATGAGGCTCCCCGACGGTAACGGCATCGACCTGGTTCGTCACATCACTCAAAACTACCCGCAGACGCCCACGGCAATATGGAACTCGCCATCGAAGCCCTGAAAGCGAGCGCGTTCGACTTCGTCTCCAAGCCGGTGGGTCTTAAGGGCCTGCGTCAACTGGTGGGTGCGGCGCTTAAATTGAGTGAACAGGCTCCGGAAACTTCGCTGCGCCTCAGGGGTGAGTCAAAGGGCATTGAGCGAGTCCGCAAGATGATCGCCAAACTGGCGCGCAGCCAAGCCCCGGTCTACATCAGCGGTGAATCGGGCGTCGGTAAGGAGTTGGTCGCCCGTATGATTCACGAACAGGGTCCACGATCGAGCAGCCCTTTCGTACCGGTCAACTGTGGTGCCATTCCCAACGAGTTGATGGAGTCGGAATTCTTCGGCCACCGTAAAGGGAGTTTCACCGGTGCCGTCAGCGACAAAACAGGCCTATTCCAATCGGCGGATGGGGGAACGCTGTTTTTGGACGAAGTGGCTGAGCTTCCGCTGCACATGCAGGTCAAGCTGCTGCGCGCGATCCAAGAGAAGGCGATACGCCCCGCAGGTGATCAAAAGGAGGTGGGTGTCGACGTACGCATACTCAGCGCGACCCACAAAGATCTCGCCGATCTGGTCAGCGAAGGCAGTTTTCGTCAGGACCTTTTCTATCGTATCAATGTCATCGAATTGAAAGTCCCGCCGCTCCGTGAACGGAGCGTCGACATTCCGCTGCTCGCAGATCAGATACTGAAACGATTGGCCAAAGTAACCGATATAGCGACGGTGGACCTCGATCCCGCGGCTAAGAGCGCGTTAATGAACTACCGGTTCCCAGGTAATGTTCGCGAATTGGAGAACATATTGGAACGCGCCATCACTCTTTGCGAAGAGGGTATCGTGAAGCCCGACGACCTTTGCCTGCCGGATGCCGTCCACGAAACCGCCCCGCAGCTCCCACAAATCGAGATCCCCGATGAGGAGGAGATCAAGTTGGAGCCCTACCTGGATAAGATCGAGAGAGAGATTATCACCAGGACGCTGGAACAGACACGGTGGAACAAGACCGCTGCCGCTAAAAAAACTCGGCATCACTTTTCGCGCACTCCGCTATCGCTTGAAGAAACTCGGCCTGGAATAGGCGAGGACCTAGCACCATGCGGTTGCCCCCCTCCTTCCGCCGCAGCTTGCGCCGGTCTCGATACGCGTTCCTGTCCCGACGCGCATGGCGTTATCGATTGGTCTTTTGGGCGGGTGCAATCGCCGTAGGTGCGATCTGCTATCTGTTCGTACTTAGCGGTCGAGTGATCGACTCTCGGGTTCAAGCCACTGTCGCCGAGTGGCCGTGGCTTCCCTTTATTGTCACCCCGCTGGGGCTCGCGCTAACCGCCTGGTTGACCCGCTTGTGGTTCAGCGGCGCGGAAGGCAGCGGTATACCCCAAGCGATAGCCGCTATCAAAATGGTCGATCGCGGAATGCGGATTCGCCTTCTCTCATTGCGCATCGCCGTCGGTAAGATCCTACTCACCTGGGCTGCGCTGATTTGCGGAGGATCGGTGGGCGTGTTTGCACCCACTGTCCATATCGGCGCCCCGTTACTGTACGGATTCGGCAACCAGGCCGGCATCCGGCGGCAGGACATGCAGCGCGGCCTGATCCTGGCGGGCGGAGCGGCCGGGATCGCGGCAGCCTTCGGTACCCCGCCGGCAGGTATCGTCTTCGCCATCGAGGAGATGAGTCGGTCCATCGAGGAGCGCAGTAGCGGCTTGATGCTCAGCGCTGTGATCATCGCCGGACTCACCGCGCTGGTCTTAGCCGGTCAGCACGATAACTTTCCTTCCATGACGGGGGGACTGCCCGACTTATCCGCCTGGCTCTCGGTTCCCGCTATCGGGTTGAGCGGTGGAATGCTGGGTGCTCTATTCAGCATTTTGTTGATCACCACCACGCGGTTGGTGGCACCCCCTGGTACGCCGACACGGAGTGATTTTAGCGCTCGGTTGCGGTGTGATCATTGCGCTCTGCAGTCTGCTTACGGGCGGCTTGATACACGGTACCGGTTTTCAACAGGCCAGCGCCCTTGCCGCGGGCGAGTTGGAGGCAGGGCTGCTCTATCCCCTGGCGAAAATGGCTGCCACGCTAGCCTCGTATCTCAGTGGTGTACCCGCGGGTATTTTCGGACCCGCATTAGGGATCGGCGCCGGCCTCGGATCGGCCATGTCTGACTGGTTTCCCGCCATCGCTCCGGGGGTGCTGGTCCTGCTCGGCATGGTTGGGTTTTTCAGCGACATGGCGCAGACACCGCTGACGGCGTTCGTGGTCATTCTCGAGATCAGCGACAACCATCAACTCCTGCTACCCCTTATGGCCACAGCATTTTTAGCCTATATTGCTTCGCGTCTGATCTGTCATAAACCGGTCTATCGCGCGCTGGCGGAACCGTTCTTCAAGCCGCCAGCCGACTAAACGAGAAATCTCATGCTTTGGGTAAAGTCCTTTCACGTCATATTCACGGTCACCTGGTTCGCCGGTCTATTCTACCTGCCGCGACTCTTCGTCTATCACGCCATGTGCGAAGACGAAGCGGGTAACGAACGATTCAAAGTGATGGAGCGCAAACTCTACTACGCCATCATGACACCCGGCGCCATACTGACGCTGATCTTCGGATTCTGGTTATTGTTCACCTATGCCTGGGAGGCGTACAAGAGCATGGGGTGGCTCCACGCCAAATTGCTGTTGGTCGCGGCGCTCATTGGTTACCACCTCTACTGTGGTCAACTCCTCAAGGCGTTCAAAGAGGATCGCAACCACCATAGCCACGTTTTTTTTCGCTGGTTTAACGAAGTGCCGGTGATCTTTCTTGTCGCTTCGGTGGTGTTGGTGATTGTGAAACCGTTCTAGAGCAGGCGCGAGCCGGCTGTACGGCCAGCGCTATCGAGAGAAGCGGGATGTAGAGTACGCGGTTACAGCTCAGCGACCGCGCATGAGGTGGAACAGATGCCGCTCGGCATCGACTAAGTGTTCGCCCCAATGTACCTCGTAACTGCGATACCAGTCCGAGACTGCGCGCGCGCAGGCGGTGGCACCACCACCATCCTGCAACAGCTGTAGACCGCGCCGCAGATCAAAATAGATATCGGTCAAATCGTCGGCGAGGCTGCCCTGCAACGGTGTCTTGCGATCATATTCCAGCCAATAGGAGTCGCATTCACCCAACATGTCGCGCAATTTGCGAAACAGTGCAAAACGCGTTTCCAGATCCACCAAGGGGTAGAGGGGACTGTCGGCTTTGGGCCTGGGCATCGACACCACGGCCGCGTGAATCTTCGGCAGTAACTTGGAGACTTCCGCCAAGAGTCGATCCGGGGTTAACGTATCGATACGATCGATCAATTCACAATAGGCACTAGCCACCTTCACCAGATCAGGAAACCGACTATCCGTGATTTCGTACATGGCTTGTCTCACCTCCCCGTATCCACCACTAACAGTCTAGTTCGCTCCACGCCACTAGCCAGTCCAACACCGCATCAACTGTTTGTCTCTCAGGGTGTAAAATGCCGTGCTCGAATGAGGGAATAGATCTCGACGCCGTCCATGCCAGTGACTGAAACGCTTACAAAACCATCCGTAGTGCTTGTGATCGCCGGACACGATCCGACGGGCGGTGCTGGCATTCAAGCGGATGCCGAAGCCTTGGCGAGTCAGGGATGCTACGCCGCAACGGTGGTCACCGCGCTTACCGTGCAAGACACCAAAGACGTGCATGATTTTCATACAACAGACCCCGATATCGTCACTGAACAGGCCTTGGCAATTCTCAACGATCTACCCGTCGCAGCGGTGAAAATAGGGATGTTGGGAAGCAAAAAAAATGTACGAGCCGTGCGAAATATTCTCGATAAACATCCCGATTTACCGGTGGTACTGGATCCGGTGCTCCGGGCGGGGGGCGGTACCGCGCTGGCGCAGCAGGCGCTCATCGAGGCAATCAGCGAACTTCTGCTACCCGTCACACTGCTGACCACACCCAATAGCCTGGAAGCGCGACAGCTCTGCCCGAACGCTGAAACACTGGAGGCCTGCGCCGACCAACTTCTTAGTAAAGGGTGCCAAGCCGTACTCATCACCGGCAGTCACGAAGCAGGGCAAGAGATCACGCATACGCTGTATCGTTCCAGCGGTCAGCAGACCCGCTATCACTGTTCGCGACTGCCCGCCGAATTCCATGGCTCGGGCTGTACCCTCGCCTCCGCTATAGCGGGAGGTATCGCCCAGGGCGAGCCTGTGGAAAACGCTGTCGCTCGAGCCCAGGAATACACTTTGAACAGCCTGCGCAAAGCCTTTTCATTGGGTGCGGGACAACGCCTGCCTAACCGCCTTTTCTGGCGTTCACCCCGAACGGATGGTTCACATGATTAGCCACAGGCTCAGAGGTCTTTACGCCATCACCGATGCGGCATCCCGAACGAGCGCCGAGCAGTTTTCGCTTTGTGAAGCGGTACTCCAAGGCGGAGCCAAAGTACTTCAGTACCGCGATAAGACCAGCGACACTCAGCAATGCGAAGAGAACGCCGCTAGGCTGGCGACACTCTGCCAACATTACGGTGCGGCCTTTATCATTAACGACGACGTAGATCTCGCCATCCAGGTTGGCGCGGATGGGGTCCATCTGGGGCGAGACGACACCGATATTCTCGCCGCGCGAAAGCGACTGGGAAGTGGCTATCTCATCGGCATCTCGTGCTACAACACGCTGGAACGCGCCCAAGAGGCGGCGAGTGCCGGAGCCGACTACATCGCCTTCGGCAGTTTTTTCTCATCGCCGACCAAGCCTCACGCTGTGAGAGCGCAGCCCCGTATCCTCACTGAGGCACGCAGTCGCTTCTCGATACCACTGGTTGCCATCGGTGGCATCACCCCCGAAAATGGTGCCTCGTTGATTCAGGCAGGAGCGGATATGTTGGCGGTCATCAGCGGTCTCTTCGCACAGCGAGACCCGCGCGCTGCCGCAACGCGATACGCCCGGCTTTTCGCCTCCGATTGATAATTGCAAACACAACAGGAAGTCGTCATGACCCGATCCCAGGAGCTCTTCGAGCAAGCACAGACTTTCATCCCCGGTGGCGTCAACTCGCCGGTCCGCGCGTTTCGTGGCGTGGGCGGTACCCCGATCTTTTTCGCCCGGGGAGAAGGCCCCTATGTATTTGGCGAGGACAGTGAACGCTATATCGACTACGTGGGCTCCTGGGGACCGATGATTTTGGGTCATGCCCACCCGGGTGTTATCGAGTCGGTACGGGAAGCGTGCAAGAGCGGCTTGGGATTCGGCGCCCCCACGACCATTGAAATCGAGATGGCGGAGCTGATCACCCAGATCATTCCCAGCATTGAGCTGGTGCGCATGGTGAGTTCCGGCACCGAGGCGACCATGAGCGCCATTCGCCTCGCACGCGGCTACACCCGGCGCGACAAGATCGTGAAACTCGAAGGTTGCTACCACGGCCATTCCGATTCCTTGTTGGTCAAGGCGGGTTCTGGCGCATTGACGCTGGGTGTTCCCACCTCTCCCGGCGTACCTGCCGCCCTGGCGGAACATACCATCACCCTCACCTTCAACGATCTCGATTCTGTGCACAGCGCCTTCGCCGAAGCGGGAGATCAGATCGCCTGTATCATCGTCGAGCCGGTGGCCGGAAACATGAACTGCATTCCGCCCGACCCCGGCTTCCTCGAAGGCCTGCGCGATGTGTGCGATGAACACGGCGCGGTACTGATATTTGATGAGGTGATGACCGGTTTTCGTGTCGCTCTGGGCGGCGCGCAGGAGCACTTCGGCGTCAAACCCGACCTCACCACACTCGGTAAAGTGATCGGTGGTGGAATGCCAGTGGGCGCCTTTGGCGGCAGGCGCGAAATTATGGAGCAGATCGCCCCGCTAGGTCCGGTCTACCAGGCCGGTACGTTGTCGGGGAATCCCATCGCCATGACGGCGGGGCTCGCCACCCTGCGCGAACTGGAGCAAGCCGGCTTTTACGATGCACTCAGCGCCAAAACCGCGCGCTTGGCCGAGGGGCTACAATCGGCCGCCAACGCGGCAGGCGTTCCGCTCTCCACTAACCAGGTGGGTGGCATGTTCGGTTTTTTCTTCACGTCGGAAACGACGGTTAACCGCTATCAACAGGTGGTGGATTCCGATGTGGAGCGATTTCAACGCTTCTTCCACGCCATATTGGAGCGCGGAGTCTATCTGGCACCCTCCGCTTACGAAGCAGGATTTGTCTCCGCGGCTCACACCGACGCCGATATCGACGCCACGATCGCTGCGGCGGCCGAGGCCTTCGGTACCCTCTAAACAGCGCGCGGGCTATGGACGGTGGATTGCTGCAAGGCTTCCTCGACTGGATCAGTGCCCACCCCGGCTCCGCTGGATTAGTCGTAGCACTCATTGCGTTCACGGAATCGCTGGTCCTGGTAGGACTGGTAATGCCGGGCGCCGCCCTGCTGTTCGGCGTCGGTGCGCTCATCGCGGTGGGCGTGTTACCTCTAGGTTCGACGCTCGTTTGGGCGACTGTGGGGGCCATTGCTGGAGATTGGCTTAGTTTTTTCGTGGGCCGCCACTATGAACGCCCATTACGGCAGGTATGGCCACTGCGCAATCACCCCGAATTAATCGAGCGAGGTTTGCGTTTTATCGATCGCCACGGGGGTAAGAGCCTCTTTTTCGGGCGGTTCGTGGGACCGGTGCGTCCGATCGTCCCTGCGGTCGCCGGCATGCTGCGCATGAACACCCGTCGCTTTCTGGTGATCAGTACTGTTGCCTCACTGCTCTGGGCGCCTACCTATCTGCTCCCCGGGGCACTCTTCGGCGCTTCGTTGGGGCTCGCCTCCGAAGTGAGTGGCAGCTTGGCGCTGTTGATCCTGGTCCTGGTGGCTTTGGGATGGTTCTCCGTCGTGCTGGTGCGCTGGATCTACCGCCGATTGCAACCCCGTGCGGTCGAGTATCTGAATAGGGTCGCCGTCTGGGGCACGCGTCACCCGCTGCTGAGCCGTTTTACGCGCGGACTGATCGATCCCGAGCGCCCCGATGCGGGAACCCTGGCTGCCTGGGCGCTGCTTTTGCTGGTTGCGGTATGGGGATTTGTCAGCGTCATGAGCGGCGTGATGGATAGCACGCCCACGGTACTCGATCGCGCGATCTACGACAACCTGCAAGGCCTACGCACACCATGGATGGATCACCTCATGATCCGCCTCACCCACCTGGGGGATGTCACCCCCGTCGCCGCATTGGCCACGCTGGTGACGCTTTGGCTGGCGGCGTATCGGCGCTGGACGGCCTGTGCCCACTGGCTAGGCGCCGTCGCCTTCGCCCTTACCGTCCCCTGGTTGTTGAAGATGGTACTGGATATCCCAAGGCCCGAGGCCATTGCCGCCTTCGTCGCCGACGCTGCTTTTCCCAGCGGTCACACCACACGGGGGATAACGCTGTTGGGATTTCTCGCGGTCCTGACAGCGCGCGACTTCGCCCTCAACTGGCGTTGGCTTCCCTACACCGTCGCCCTGCTGCTCTCGTTGGGTATCGCCGCCTCGCGGCTCTATCTGGGCGCGCATTGGCTTTCCGATGTCGTCGGTGGAATCACGCTGGGATTGATCTGGGTTACCGTGCTCGGTATCGGGTTCCGCCGTCACGACTCGACAGCGGGACGCGGTAAACGGTTGAGCGCCATCTCGCTCGGCCTGCTACTGATCGGGGGAGCACTCTACTCCACACACTTCCTACCCCAGGACAGAATCCATTACGCCGTTCGCAAACCCGAACTGCAGCTGAGCGCTCAGTCGTGGCTCGACGATGAGTGGCGGCAACTGCCTCGCGTTCGCAACGACCTGAGAGTTCGCCACAACCATCCCTTCACGCTCCAGTGGGCGGGCGAGCTAGATTCATTGGTATCACAATTAACCTCGGCAGGATGGCAAACCGCACGTCCCCTGCAGTGGCGGGACGCCCTGTTGTGGTTAGGCGTAGAGGACGAGGAGCAGCGCCCCATTTTGCCGCAGATTCACGATGGCGCTGCCGCGGTGTTGACGCTTTGGCGACCTGCGGAGAGCGGCAACGAACGCATCGTGTTGCGACTCTGGCGTGTACGCTACCGCCTGACGCCTGGAGAGATCGCGCTCTACGCCGGCAATATCAGCTGCCTTACGACAGTGAAGGCGCTCCCCTCGGTAGTGCTGCCCCGCACCTCGCGGGATTTTGATGGTCCGTTGGATATGGCGCTGCAGACGCTCGCCCCCCTGGTTCTCGCCGAGGTGCAACGCCCACCGTTGGACGCTAACAAAAACAACTGGTCGGGGCGGGTGCTGTTACTGGGACATCTGACCACAGCCACCCTACCGGGAGCACAAACTGCGCTATCCCATTGATCTCCGGTTTTTGCAGGCTCCCCGGCTGAGATAGTCAATCAAACACTCCGGGAAAGGCTACGCTTACCGGTAATCCTGACGACACCGGTCGAATACTGTGCATCCCTCCCCGGCGCGGAGTAACCCACCATGTTGAGCAAAACGTTGGATGATTGGCTCGACGAATACGGTGAAAGCCATCGGCACCCGGTCAATAAAGCGATTCACTGGATCTGTGTGCCACTCATCCTGTGGACGCTGCTGGCACTGATTTGGCCAGTGCATGTTGGGGAATCTCCCTGGATCAACCTCTGCATGGCGTTCATGCTCTTCTGCCTGTGGTTCTACGCGCGGCTCTCCTGGTCTATCGCCATCGGTATGTCGTTAGTCGCCTTGATTAGTATTGTTTTGATCCAGTGGCACATCGCTCAAATAGCATGGCCCCTGTGGCAGACTGCACTGACGATCTTTGTTCTCGCCTGGATCGGCCAGTTCATCGGTCACATGATCGAAGGCAAGCGGCCCAGCTTCTTCAAGGACCTGCAGTTTCTCTTGATCGGACCGGCGTGGTTATTGAGTTTTGTCTACCGCAGGCTGGGCATTCGTTATTAATCGGCGCCTCTATCCCGCTGCACCATGACGCTGAGCAGCGCCAGCGTTCCAGAGGCCACCATCAACAGCAGCGATACGGCGTTCAATGCGGGCGTCGACCCCTCCCTTGAGCGGTCGAACATCGTGATGGTCAGCGGCGCATCGGATCCCACCAGCATCAGGGTCGTACTGAAGTTTTCGAACGACATCAGAAAGGCCACGATCCCCGCGCCCAACAGCGCGGGACTCAAATAGGGCACGGTAATGGTAAACACGGCAGTGCGCTTGCTGGCGCCAAGATTCATCGCTGCCTCTTCCAGGCTGGTGCCGAACTTGCGTAAACGGGCCGATATCACCAGCGTAGCGATGGTGGTAATGAAAGAGAACTGGCCCAGTATCACCAGCGTCAATCCGGGACGCAGCGCTTCAATGTCCCATTCGAGCGACTCCTCCAACCCATTCGCGAGAGTGTTGGAAAAGACCAGAATGGAGATCCCCAAGATCACGCCCGGGATCACCAGAGGTGTGAGCATCAGCATGTAAAGGAAGTTTCGCAACGGAAACTGCTTGCGCTCAAACAGAAACGCGTTACAGGTACCCACGAACAGCGACAACAACGTTACCCAGAACGCGACGAAAGCGGAGATTCCGATACTCTCCAGCAACGGCTCATCATGAAAGATACCCAACCGGGGCTGCTGTTCCCCCCAAAACCAATCCAACGTAAAACCGTTCCAGGGCAGCGAGGGAAACAGCGAGTCATTGAAAGCAAAAACCGCAACCACTAGCAGCGGAGCCACCAGGTAGATGAAAAAGAGCGTCACGTAGAGCTGATAAGTGACCCGATAGATCTTCGGTTGGGGGAGCGAGGGAATCATTTCAACGCCTCGCTCAAGGTCTGGCGAGTCAATTTCAATCCACCAAACACAATGATCGATGAGAGCAACAACAGTAGAAAACCAAACGCAGAACCCAACTCCCAGTTGAAGCGGGTAATGAACTGGGTATAGATCTGTTCGGTAAACCAGAGACTGTCTTTACCACCCAACAGATTAGGGGTCAGGTAATTGCCGAGCGTCAACATGAAGACAACGATGCATCCCGACACGATACCCGGCATGGCGTGGGGGATCACGACCTCGCGCAGCGTCGACCACCCGTTGCCACCCAGATCGTAGCTCGCTTCGATGAGACTATCGTCCAGGCTGTCCAGGGTGGTAACGAGTGGAACCACCATAAAAAGCAGCGACGTGTAAATCAGGCCCACCATGATTGCAGCATCGTTGTAGAGCATCTCCACCGGCCCATCCACCACTCCCAACCACACCAGCGAGTTGCTGATCACTCCCGTTTCGCGCAGCAGGATCATCCATCCGTAGGTGCGTACCAGCTCGCTCACCCAGAAGGGAATCAGGCAGAGCGGAAACAGCAGGCGTTTGCTGCGGCCACGCAGTACTTTGGCGATGTAGTAAGCGATGGGAAATGCGATCAGCACGGTCAGCGCCGTCGCCGTGATCGACATGGTGGCGGTACGCACGAAGGTATTCCAATAGAGCGGTTCGTTGAAGAACTCCAGATAGCTCTTAAAGCTGAACACGTACTCGCGCGGCGCCACCTTTTCGCGCAGCGAGATAGTAAGCATATCGACGTGGGGAATGATGATGAGCAGCACCAACCACAAACCCAACGGGGCCAGCAGCAGGAAGAAGCCGATTCGGTAGTGCGAATTCATACCACCAACGCTGTTTCGAAGCAGCGGGTGTGCCGTCGATCCCAGTGGGCGAATAGCGTATCCCCGCGGCGGATGGTGAGAAAATCCCCGGTTCCCGGCAATGCCGCCGCAAGGGTGTGACCCGTCGCCAATTCACGCAACAACACCTGTGTGTTGGCGCCATTGAAGAGGATATCCTGCACGGTACACTGCAACTGGTTCGCCACATCGGTGCGCTGTTCGCGGCTCAAACCGACCGCTTCCGGCCGGACAAACACCTCCACGACGCTCTGTTTGGCAACGGCGGTTCGAGTATACACCAAAAGATCGACTCCCCCCTCGACGCTTACCACCAGGTCTGCTCCATCGCTCTGGTGTACTTCACCTCGCCACCGATTGGCCTCGCCGACGAAGTCGGCGACAAACGCGGTGTGGGGTTCGAAGTAGAGCTCCTGCGGTGTGCCGATCTGTTCGAAGCGCCCCTGGTTCATGATCGCTACGTGATCCGACATCACCAGCGCTTCGGACTGATCGTGAGTGATGTAGATGAAGGTGGTACCGATCTGCTACTGCAGCTGTTTGAGCTCCACCTTCATGTGTTCGCGCAATTTAAGATCGAGCGCACCCAGCGGCTCGTCCAGCAACAGTACCGAAGGTTCCAGCACTAACGAACGCGCGATAGCGACGCGCTGCTTCTGACCGCCCGAGAGCTGGCTAATGCGCTTGGTGCCCGATTCGGGGAGATTGACCCGCGTTAGTACCGTATCGACACGACGAGCGATCTCGCTTCGCTCAACACCACGACGCCTGAGCCCGTAGGCGACATTCTCAGCCACCGTCATCATGGGAAACAGCGCCAAGTGTTGAAACACCATATTCACTGGTCGCCGGTTGGGAGGTACGCCGCGCATCGACTCGCCTTGAATATGGATCTCGCCCTCCTGTGGCTCGTCGAAACCGGCAAGCATGCGGAGCAGCGTCGTCTTGCCGCAACCCGAGGGCCCGAGAATGGAGAAAAAACTACCCTTGCGAATCTTCAGGGAGACCTGATCGACCGCCACAAAATCGCCGAAACGCCGAGTAACACCCCGGCATTCAAGAACGTATTCGTCACTCATTGATGGTGTCAGAAGCGCTGAACGATACCGCCGACGATAGGCGTCGGCGGTATCGTATGATCTGGCTAATTGGATTTAGCCGCTCGCTTTTACGCGATCGAGGGTTTTACCCTCCATCTCTTCCAGACCGGACGGAACAGTTGGATACCATTTGATGTTGTCGATCGCCTCCTGAGGGAAACTCTCCTTGAACCGCTGTTTTTGATCAGCCTCCATGTACGCGTCCGCCCCCTTGGCAGCGGTGAAGTAACTGGACGCAGCCGTAATGCGAGCAGCTATTTTGGGCTGCATGACAAAGTTGATCCACTGGTACGCCGCAGATTCTGCCTTGGTCTTACGCGGCAGAGCAAAAGTGTCGATCCAACTAGGGCACCGGAGCGAGGAGCAACGAAAGTGATGTCTTTGTTCTCTTTGTTGAGCTTCCACCCACCGTTATCCCACGCCATGGCGGCTACCACTTCCCCCGAGCGCATCATATTCAGTAGTGCATCACCGCCAGTCCAATAAGCTCGCACGCTGCGCTTACATTCGATCAATTTGTTTTCTACCTTGTTGAGGATTTTCTGGTACGCCGCTTTGTCCTGGTAAGCTGCAAAGGGATCCATACCCATAGCAAACGCAAATCCAATTAAAGTAGGCCTTTTGAGTCGGTATGAAATCTTGCCAGCCAAAGACGGATCACAGAGATCTGTGTAGTCCTTTATGTTGACAGCCTTGGAACGACTAAGTACCAGTCCGCTTGTACCCCAAATGTGTGGAATACCATACACCTTGCCTTGGTAGGTTGTATTCTTTTTAGTCGCTTCCAACATGGAAGGAATGAAAAGCAGTGTATCGATCTCGTTCAGATCCAGCGGTTTGTAAATGTTGTAATCAGTTTGCGCACTGACAATGCGGTCCTGGCTGGGTTGCGCGAGATCAAACCCAGCCCCCCCGTCGCCCGCAATTTCGAGATCATATCCTCGTTGTTGGTAATTGTGACTTTGACCTTAATGCCAGTCTCCTTCTCAAACTGCGCTATTACATTGGCAGGTGCGTAATCACTCCAAGTAAGCAACCGAAGCGTTTCCGCCTGGGCAGAGCCCAATGACAGCGTCAAAGCAGCGGCGGTTATCAAAACAGTACGTAACAAGTGCATCGGGGGTTCCTCCTTATCGTTCCCTATTATCTGCCTCGAAAATCAAGGCACCAATGCGCCAGTATGGCCAGAGCGTGTGATGATCAAATGACACCCCTGCGGACCTGCGTATCGTTACGTTATGCACGGATGGCTGAAGAACATGAACCCGCTGAAAACGCGTGACGGATCGCATAACTCCATTACACGCCAGAGGGTCCTGATCAGTCGTCCGGTGTAAAGACTTGGGTAGTCCTTAGCAAGGAAGGTCCGGATACGACGTCCAGGCCGGCCTACGCCTTCAAGCGAGCGCCGTCAGCAGCTTCTTGTGGATACCGTCGAAAGCGCCGTTGCTCATGACGAGGATGTGATCTCCGGGCCTTGAACTGCGCACCAGATCGTCGACGATCGCCTCCACGGAGGAGTAGATCGCTGCGTGAGTACCGAGGCGTTGGGCAACGGTCTCGAGATCCCACGCCAGGCCCTCAGGCTCGAAAAGCAACACCTGGTCGGCGAGCGTCAGCGATTCGACTAACCGATCGGCGTGCACCCCGAGACGCATCGTGTTGGAGCGCGGCTCCAACACCGCCCGTATGGAGGCATCACCGACCCGAGCGCGCAACGCCTCCAGAGTGGCGGCAATGGCGGTGGGATGGTGGGCGAAATCGTCGTAGACCACGATGCCGCCCACCTCGCCGCGTCTCTCCATCCGGCGTTTGGCGTTTCGAAAGGTGGATAGTGCCTCTACACCAACCGCTGCCGGTACTCCTGCATGGCGCGCCGCGGCCAACGCTGCAAGTGCGTTGGCCCGATTGTGCTGCCCGGCCAATTCCCACTCCACGCGACCCACGACGCTCCCTTCGCATATCACATCGAAACGACTGGCATCGGGGGTGAGCGCCCGCCCCTGCCAGGTGGCTGAATCTCCCCCACCATTCTGAAACGTCTCCGCCGGCGTCCAACAACCCTGCGCCAACACCTCGTCCAGGGCAGGATCGTCGAAGGGTCTCACCAACAGCCCATTACCCGGTACGGTGCGCACCAAGTGGTGGAACTGGCGCTGAATAGCAGCCAGATCGGGAAAGATATCAGCGTGGTCGAACTCGAGGTTGTTGAGCACCGCGGTTCGCGGGCGGTAGTGGACAAACTTGGAACGTTTGTCGAAGAAGGCCGTATCGTACTCATCAGCCTCGACCACAAGGAACGGTGCATCCCCCAAACGCGCCGAAACACCAAAATTCTCCGGCACTCCGCCGATGAGAAAACCCGGTTGCAGTTTAGCGTACTCTAGAATCCACGCCACCATGCTGGCAGTAGTGGTCTTGCCATGGGTCCCGGTGATGCCCAACACCCATCGTCCCGGCAACAGATGATCCGCCAACCACTGGGCACCCGAAGTGTAATTCAGCCCCCACTCCAACACATATTCCACGGCGGGATTGCCACGCGAAAGGGCGTTCCCGATCACGACGCAATCGGGTTCGATCTGCATCGGTGCGGTATCGTAACCTTCGTGGAGCGCGATACCCGCCGCTTCCAGCTGGGTGCTCATAGGCGGGTAGACCTGGCGGTCCTGTCCTGTTACTCGGTGTCCCAGTTCGCGCGCCAACAGCGCCAGCCCTCCCATGAATGTTCCGCAGATACCGAGGATATGGAGATGCATCAGTGCACGCGTGGAAAGAGCAGTTCGATGGTGGTGACGGAGACCAACAGATAACCGACGGCGACCATCACGCCGAACGCGAGCGGTGTCTGCAATGCGTGCCGCATTACGTGGCCTATCACGGCTAGGTTCCACAGCAGCATCCCAAACCACAACAGCACCGCTACCGGATCGACCGAACCCGCATCGGCACCCAGATAAAGCCACTGAGTGATCGGTATCGCGACGATCGCGAGGAGCGCACAGCTGCCCATCAATGCCGTCCAGGTCTGTTGCCAGCGCGCGGTGTAATCGCGCCACAACAACGCCCCCCAGACGATGGCCCGAAAAATACCGAAATCGATCGCCACCTTGGTGAAGTTTTGCCACATGGGAGATTCGTCAAACACCAGCAACCCAAAACTGGTGGCGAGATACAACACCGTACAGAGCTGCATCAACACTACCGATGCCGGCACGTCCTGCGGTCCCCGTCGCAGCAGACAGATATCCAAAAAAAGGCGAATCAATGAACTCACGTCATCTCACAATGGTGGGATTGGCGGCGCAACGTATCCCTGGGGAGATCCACAAGGGATAATAAACGCTACATCCTACAACTTCGGAAACACAATGACGCCTGATTTTATCAACACAACCGAACAGTTACAGGAATTCTGCCGAGAAATTACGCACAGCGAGTGGCTGGCCGTCGATACCGAATTCCTGCGCGAAAAGACCTATTTTGCAGAATTGTGTCTGATACAGGTCGCCACTACCGATCAAGCGGCCTGCATCGATCCGTTGGCCATCGATGACCTGACCCCCTTGATGGAGCTGCTCTACGACCCTGCACGAGTCAAAGTACTGCATGCCGCCCGCCAGGATCTGGAGATTCTTTACGACATCAACGGCAAACTTCCCGCACCTGTTTTCGACACCCAGATTGCCGCCACACTCGCCGGCCTGGGAGAACAGATCGGCTATGCCGCGTTGGTGGAAAAACTGCTCGGCATCACCATCGATAAATCTCACTCGCGCACCGATTGGCGGCAACGCCCGCTCAGCGACGAGCAGATTCGATACGCTGCCGATGACGTGATTCACCTGGGAACTGCCTATGTTGAGCTACGCCGACGGTTGGAACAGAAGGGCAGAGTCGAATGGCTGGAGGAGGATTTCGCAACGCTCTCCGATCCTGCGATCTATACCAACCATCCGATGGAGATGTGGCGCCGAGTGAAAGGTGCGGGTCGGCTGAAGGGGGCTCGTCTCAACATTCTGAGGGGTTTGGCCGCATGGCGCGAGGAGCGCGCCATAGAGAGCAATAGACCGCGCCGGTGGATTCTACGCGACGAACTGCTACTCGATATGGCACGCCTGCGCCCGGACAGTAAGAGCGCGTTGTCCAAACTCCGGGGTATGGAAGTGCGCACCGTCGAACGGCATGGAACGCGGTTACTCGAGCTTATCGCCCGTGCCGCTGAGGATCCAAAGGAGAGTTGGCCCTCACTTCCCCCTTCCAATCCCCTCAGCGAGCAACAGACCGCAGTACAGGATTCGCTGATGGCCATCATTCGCCTGTGCGCGGCCGAAGCCGAGGTTAGCGCAGGATCGTTGGCCTCGCGCGGTGATCTCGAACGTCTTATGCGGGGCGACCCCGAGTGCTCCTTGCTGCACGGCTGGCGCTTCACACTCGCCGGAAAGGCGGCCGGCGAGTGGCTTGCCGGGAAACGCACACTACGCGTTTGCGGAGGGGTACTGGCGTTGAGCGATACGGCGTGCGAAGGAGCTGAACACCTCGACTCATGACGCTCTCGGGCTTCCATCCATGGCGGTCAGGAAACAGCTTTCGCATCATGACGGAGGCCGACGTTTTTTACACCACTATGCTGGAAGCCATCGAAGGCGCCCGTGAAGAGATCCTGCTCGAGATGTATCTGGTGGAGAGCGGCGAGGTGGTCGACCGCTTCCTCAGAGCCCTGGGCCGGGCAGCCCAGAGGGGTGTGACGGTCCGCATGCTACTGGATGATTTCGGTGCTCGAGGATTGAGCGCCATCGATCGACTCAGGATAGAGAACGCGGGGATCGAACTGGTTTTCTACAACCCCCTGGCCCGCCACAAGTGGCGCCTCAATTTGCGCCGCGACCATCGCAAACTGCTATTGATTGATCAGCGGGTGGGCTTTACGGGCGGAGCGGCGCTCAGCGATCAGTTACTCAAGACACCGACATCCCGGGGTTGGCGCGAAACCATGATCGAAATGCATGGACCGGTGCTCGTTGATTGGGTAGCGCTGTTCAACTACACGTTGAACAAATACTCCCGTACGCAAACCGACACCGTAGCGGCGCTTGACCTCGACGGCGCAGGTACGATGCGCGGGCGCGTGGTGCAGTCTCGCGGGGCGCATCGTCCCGCTATCCTACGATCGTTCCTGCAACGAATTCGTGCCGCCAACACTCGGGTCTGGATCAGTACGCCCTACTTCATCCCGTCCAACCGACTGCGCCGCAGTCTAGGGTCCGCTGCCAGACGGGGGTGCGATGTGCGGCTACTGGTGCCGGGGCGTTTTATCGATCACCCCGGCATTCGATTTGCCGGTCGCCGTTACTATGGAAAGCTGTTACGCGCAGGGGTTAGGATCTTCGAATATCGCCCCTGCTTCCTCCACTCCAAAGTGCTCCTGTGTGACGAATGGTCATCCATCGGCTCCAGCAACCTCGATCTGTGGAATCAATTCTGGAATCTCGATGTCAACCAGGAGATCGACGACCGGGTTTTCAGCGCAAACGTCGAATCGATGCTACTCCACGATTTTACGCACGCCCGTCAACTCACTGCCGAACAGTGGGGAAAGCGCCCCTGGTATCGACGTCTGTTAGAGATGTGGTGGGGGTTTGTCGAGAAATGGCTGTTTAGGGTGACTGGACGCGGGTTGCCTCGCCACCGGTACAAAGGCAGGAGAGGCAGCCCCACAGATACGAGAACGGGCGCCTAGAGACGCCCGTTCTCCGTTACGACTGCGCGCGACGGTTACTAGCGTTTCTTACGCGTTGCGCGCCTCTTGGCTGCCGGCTTTTTCTTGGCGGCAGCCCGCTTCTTGGTCGCGGCCTTCTTCTTGGTAGCCGTGCGCTTCTTGGCGGCAGTCCGCTTCTTGGTCGCGGCCTTCTTCTTGGTAGCCGTGCGCTTCTTGGCGGCAGTCC
>Ga0209679_1000016_pt1 | contig 79995 bp, 76 predicted proteins | sample WorMetHEROISLAND_4_FD_187408 | JGI IMG/M metagenome (GOLD analysis project Ga0209679, IMG submission 187408) | Marine gutless worms symbiont microbial communities from Max Planck institute for Marine Microbiology, Germany - Olavius sp. 2 HERON... ...
GACAACCGGGGCCCGCTCAGACACGACGCTACGGCATCCAGCAGCGTCGCCACACGCCGACGACAGTGGAGATGTTGCAACAACGGCTCCAGGCAGTGATGTAAAATGAGGCTGACATGCATGGGGGCTCCTGGTCGGTGTGGTGACTTTTCAGGAACCACAATACCCCATGCATGTCCAAATTTATAGTAAATGAGCGTCACAACTTGTTGTTTTAGATTGAAATAATCTGGGGATACATCAGGGCCTGTCCCCGATATTGCGATATTGAAAAATTGCGCTATTTGGCAACAAATTGTGGTAGAATCCGATCCTAGTTTATAATGGTGTTTAAACTATCAGTTAGTTCGCGGTGATGGAGCATGACCAGTGTGGATCATAGAGATTATCTGGAAGGAATACTATTATAGAGGGATTGGAAAGAAAACACGGCGTAACCACGGACGAAGCAGAGGAGGTATTACAATCCAAACTTCTTATCCGGAAAATTGCCCGAGGCCGCATTCAAGGTGAGCACTTGTACGCAGCAATGAAAATCAGTAGTGGAAGATATCTGATAGTTTTCTTCATCGATAAGAAGCATGGTGTAGCACTACCAATCTCGGCACGCGACATGGATGTTTCGGAGCGCAAGTATTATGATAGCTGGGTGTAAACAGATTGATTCCCTACCAAGCGAGTTTGTGTCCGAAGAGCAAGCCGCCGATTTCTGGGACACTCACAGCATGGTTGACTATGAAGAATTTCTGGAACCAGTGGACCTTGAGGTAAATCTTGAAAAGCGACACTTCGAGATTGAAGTTGATGAACAATGTTTCCTGACTCTGCGCTCCAATGCGCTGAAGAAACACAAACCCGTCAAGGAACTCGCTAGTGAGGTTCTCAAACGAGAACTCAACGCAACCTGACATCAACCAGCGACACCAGAGATAACCTCCCTTGCAACATCTCGTGAGAGAATGAGGGACGGACCTTGAGGTATCCCCACAAATCAGCCAAGTAGGTTGGGCAAAGCCGCCGGGGGGGGGCTGGTGTCTTGCCGGTATGGCCCGGAAAGACCCACGTCCCGGCGGCATGCCCAACGATTTTGTTGGGCACGAGCCAAGCTCCCTCCTCCGTCGGGACAAGGCTTATTCCCACATCGGAGCCTGGGAACTGGATGAAAACAATCTGTGGAAATCTGCGTAATCTGCGGATTAAAAAAATAACCTCATCATAATGACCCATCACGCCAAGCTGAAATGGCATTGTCGCAGGGGTATACGTGAGCTGGATCTGCTCCTGGAGGGGTTTCTGGTAGATCGGTACGCAATGCTCTCCGCGGCCGACCAGGCTGGCTTCGAGCGCCTGCTGGACTGCCGTAATGAAGACCTGATGGCCTGGCTCATCAATGGGGATTCTCCGCAAGACGAGCAGTTGGTGGGAATCGTGGACCAGATACGAGATCAATACTATCGAATTAACACTACCGTGGAGTTAATCGAGGAAGAATCCGATTGGATGAACGAGTCTCCGGTCTCAAGCCAAGAGCACTATTTCTCTCTTGCAACATTTCGTAGTTCGTGTGGAATATTGGAAGACCGAGCTTCACGGAAAGTTAAAAACCACCAGTGCGATATGGCGTCCTCGCTACAAGCTATGGAAGATGCGCTACGAAGACATCGTCACTAACAATGCCGAGGATTGAAGATATCGTTCTTAAAATGAGGACTGAGCCGAATAATATTCGGTTAATGCTTTATGTAGGGTATGTGAGTACTATTTTGGCAGACCTAGACAAAATAGTACACGTCATAAAATATACAAAACTCCCTGGCAAGGCGATCCTAGAGTAAATATTCAAAATGAAAAAGGCAAAGCAAAATCATATCAAGTTAAACAGGTTTTAATGGCTTTAGAAAAAATAGAAGCAAATAATGCCATTTAAAGACGATCATTATACATGCCGTGCAACTTGGTCCGGAGAAGACCAGGAGTATGTTGGATTGTGTGTGGAATTCCCCAGTTTGAGTTGGCTGGCGTCAAGCCCTGAGGCAGGATTGAAAGGAATAAGAAAAGTAGTTGCAGAAGTAATCGCGGATATGACCGCTAATGGGGAAGAAATACCGGAACCAATAGCAAACAAACATTCTAGTGGTAAATTTATGGTAAGAGTACCACCGGAAGTTCATAGGAAATTAGCAATTCAAGCAGCAGAAAATGATGTAAGTTTGAATCGCCTTGCAAGTGCAAAATTAACCCAATAAAAGATGCGGTTCGCTGCTCGCCTGTCCCACTGTATCGTTCAACCCGCGTAGGTTCGGGTGAGGGACGAACCCCAACATCAAGTTCCTCGCCGATGGGCGCATCAAGGGCTATCCGCGGGATAGGGGACCGAGAGGTCAACCTGCGACCCACTTTGTCCGCTACGTCCGCGGAAACCCCGGATACGGAGTCAACGACTTCGTAGACAACGGCGACGGCACCATCACCGACCGTGCCACTGGCCTGATGTGGATGAAACAGGACAGCGGCAAACCGATGAACTGGCAGAGCACACTGGCATACGCGGCATGCCTGAACTATGCAGGACACGATGACTGGCGCTTACCCAATGTCGAGGAGAGAATTCGGTGGTCCGCCTGACCACTTCGATGTGCTCGACCGGAACAGAGATGGGTTCCTCGGTGAAGCAGAGGCCCCTCGACATCTACCGCCACGTCACCGGAGAGAGCAATGGCCGCCCGGACCGGGGGCGAGTCGTTGACAACAACGTGAGATTCAGTGGCCCTGGTAGATCAACCACTATGGACTGAAAGTCCATAGTCTGGAGGACTAAAGTCCTCATCCGTGGACAAGCCCGGACTGAAAGTGAAGGGACTTAAAGTCCATAGTCTCAACTATGATGCGCTTCGCGCGCTAAAGTTATTGAAGCAATGAACGGGCCTGATCTTGAGGTATACCCGATGCGCAATCTTTACTATGGTCTCCAGCTGTTTGTAGTGCTAATACTCGGTTCTTTCCAGTTGGCAGCACAACCGCCGAGTGCCGGCGTAAATGATGAACCGCTACGCGAAAACTGGGCACCGAGCGAATGGGGTCCGGAAGATCGCATCGGTTCGGCAAACCTGATTACCCCGGCGGTTGTCCTGCGTGCAGTCGGTCTTGTCAAGCAGGGTAAAGTGGTCACGCTCGGGAAGGTCTATGCCCAGGACGCGCCGACATTCGGCGAACGGAGTTGGCGCATGATGATCGCTGGACTCCCGACTGGTGGTCCTTTCGGACCGCAGCAGCTCGTCTATAACGACGAGTATGTCGCGGCCGAACTGGGGCAAATCGGCACCCAGTTCGACGGGCCAGGACATATTGGTGTGCAGACCTCGCAAGGCAAATTCTTCTACAACGGCCGGTTTCTTGAAGATGAGAATATCACTGCTTACGGGTTAGGTCCCTTAGGCGTTGAGTTTGTAGCCGAACAAGGCTTTGTGTGTCGAGGTGTCGTGCTGGATGCTGTGGCGCTGCGCGGTGGCCGATTGCCGATTCCTGAAAGCAATAGTGCCGAAGATCCGGGTATCGTCACCGACGCCGATGTCCGCACCATGCTCAAGCGGCAGGGCTTGAATCCAATCAACGCCGGCGATTGTGTGTTTCTGTATACCGGCCACGGTGATCTGTGGCATCCGCGTAACTGGGGCAGTTTCGATGCCACCGAGAAAGCGCGACGAGTGGCGGCATTCAATGCAGGTACACCAGGATTTGGAATTTCCGCCTGCGAATACCTTGCCGAACGCCGGATCAGCCTGAGCAGGTCCGACAGTTGGTCTATCGAAACCGCGTTGAGAGACTTCACCGGCGAAAACCCGCAACTGTTCGAGTGTCACATCCGTATGCAAACAAAACGTGGCATCTGGGGTATGGAGAATCTCGATCTGAGCAAGCTTATTGCCGCCAAAGTTTATGAGTTCTTGTTCGTTTACGCACCACTCAAGATCAAGGGTGCCACAGGATCGCCCGGCAATCCTATTGCAATCTATTAGGGGTTGTTGACGTTGTCAAACCCGTAGGGTGGGCTGTGCCCACCAAACCGAGTTTTTTACCGTAGTGACGATACGATCAGCTAAAGATCGTTGGCCGTTTCAAATCGAGGCCTGGGTTCTGTATACCGGAGCACATGCATTGTATCTGGACCCTACCGAAAGGCGATGCCGACTTCTCCAAACCTGGGGCTGGATAAAGAAGGAGTTTGGCAAGCAGGCCCTGCCGTTGGTGGGCACAGCCCACCCTACACCATCCGCCCAAGCAAAGCGGGAAATAAGAGAAATAATCCTGTTAATCCTGGAAATCCTGTGAATCTTGTCCTATTAGCGGTTGGCACGACGATTATGTCAACAGCCCCTAGCACATCATTTCGACTGCTATTGCGGGCATAATCCCTTAAGCTCGATATGCGCCTCCCCCGAGAAATTTGCAATATCAGTCGAAACCGGGTACTAGCGGGCGCGCCTAACCTAGTCTACCAGCTCAACCCGTAGAATCTTGCCATGACCCCCCTTGAAAGATACCAAGCCGATCTGGCCCGGGACGGTTTCGAGCATGACCCGAAACAGGCAGCGGTAGTGCGGGCGCTGCAACAGGTCTATGAGGAGCTGATCGCTAGGGAACAGGACGACCGCGGCGGGCTTTTCAAGCACCTGAGATTTACCGCCCGCTCTCGCCTGGATCCGGTGCGCGGTCTCTATCTGTGGGGAGGGGTAGGGCGCGGCAAGACCCATTTGGTCAATGAGTTCTACAAGGCATTGCCTTTTCCCCGGAAGCTACGGGTCCATTTCCATCTGTTCATGCAGGACCTGCACGGCGAGCTGAAGAAGCTGCCGGCTACGCCCGACCCTGTTCCCTTGGTGGCGGAAAGCCTGTCCATGCAGTTCAAGGTCCTGTGCCTCGACGAGTTCCATGTTACCAACATCACCGACGCCATGTTGCTGGGCCGGTTGTTGACGGCCCTGTTCGAGCGCGGCGTCACCCTGGTCACCACCTCCAATATCCACCCGGACGACCTCTACCGCGATGGGTTACAGCGCGAGCGCTTCGTGCCGGCTATCGGGCTGATCAAGGATCACACCCGGGTCATCTGCCTCGATGGGGACGAAGACTATCGGCTCCGTTCGCTCGAACATGCAGAGATCTATCATTTCCCGTTGGATGCGGAGGCCGACGGCAGCCTGCGGAAGGGCTTTCAGGGGCTGCGACCGGAAGGCGTCGTGGAGGGTGGAGAGATCGAGATCGCGGGCCGACCCATCCCGACCGCCCGCTATGCGGATGGGATCGCCTGGTTCGACTTCAAATCCCTGTGCGACGAGCCCAAGGGGACCATCGATTACATCGAGATCGCCCGTTGTTTCCATACGGTTTTCATCGCCAACATCCCCCGGATGGGCGATGAGGAAAGAGACCAAACCGCCCGCTTCATTCGCCTGGTGGATGTCCTCTACGACCACAATGTGAACCTGGTCACCTCCGCCGCCGCAGCCCCCCCCGAGCTCTATACCTCGCGTTCTCCACTTGCATTCGATTTCACACGCACCGCAAGCCGGTTGGAGGAGATGCGCAGCCATGATTACCTGGCGCGCAGTCATTTACCCTAACCCGGACTGTTCTATCCCCTATCCCCGGCATGGCCGTAGTGGGCTATGCCCACCGACCGGGTTCCCATCACCAGCGACCAGTCGCCAGCTTCCAAGCTCATCGATGCAGTTCGCCGCCGGGCGTGTCCCACGCCCGGTAGCTCACCACATCCTACACTCCCGGCAAGATCGCAGTGCACCTGTGAGGTGTGGCGAACGCAGCGAGCAATTCGGTAACAAGAAGCGACATGATCCCGATCCGCAAGCGCGTTGATCCCATGCGGGAAAGCCGTTAAGGTAGGATGGTTTTCCGCACTATCGGAGGGGACTGTGCCGATACTCGACGGTATCCTACAAACACAATCGGCGTCATCTCCTCCACCTCCAACAGCACCAGCGGCAGGAGAAGAGGACCTCTTCTCGTCCGGATTCTTCCTGCGGCTCGGTTTCTCCTTTATGGTGGGTCTGGCCGTCGGCTATGCCCTCAAGGTCGCCTTCAAGATCGCGCTGGTCGTGGGCGGTCTGTTGTTGCTGCTCCTGTTTAGCCTCCAGTACAGCGGTATCATCGAGGTCAATTGGGCCGGGATGGAGTCGAACTACGACGGCTTCGTCGACTGGCTGACGGCATACAGCGGTGCGCTGAAAGATTTCATCGCCAATAATCTCTCCAGCGCCGCTTCCTTCACCGCCGGTCTGCTGCTGGGTTTGCGTTTTTAGCAATCTTGAATTATTTGGCGTTGTCTGGAGATTTAACGTGTTGCGTTCGACGCACTAAGGCTTGCTAATCGTCTACCAAGTCAGTGCCGGCGCCTTAACGCAACCTACACCCACATTATCCCCCGCGTGGCCTGTCCGCGCGGATCTCGCCTTAAGTGTAGGTTGGGTTAGGCGCGCTGTCTGATCCCGAAAGCGCAGCGACAGGGCCGAACGCGGAGTAACGCAACGCGATGCTCAATCGGTTTGACTCTTCCCTGTTGAGAGGGCATCTGCTTTAGAAGTGTCCGATACGGGCGATGATGCCTCTTCTTCGGCCTTTGGCTGGTTGGCCTCGATTCCAATCAGGTAATCGATCACCTGGACCATCCTTTTCCTGCTGCCGGCCTGCGCGGGGCTGGTGCGGTATTTGCCGTTGATGATCAGGGTGGGCACGCTGTCGATGCCGAAACGTCTCCCCAGTTCCTGGACCCGCTGCACGCGCATGTTGACGGCAAAGGAGTTGTAGGCATCACGGAATTTCTTCCCATCGATGCCCCGCGCCTCGGCGAAGGCCACCAGGGCATCCTCGTCCCAGATCGCCTGTTTGTCTTCATGCAGGGCGCGAAACAGGGACAAATGAAACTGTTCGCCCTTTTTGATCAGCTCCGCGGCGTAGTAGGCCCTGGCGTGGGGCACAACCCTAGCATTGAAAATCGCCGGCATGCGCTTGAACGCGACGTTCTCGGGCTTGGTCGCGAGCCATTTCTCAAGCGTCGGCTCCAGATAGAAGCAATGCGGGCAGCTGTACATGAAGACCTCCAGGACCTCGATCTTCTCCCCGCTCTCGGTCGGTTGGGGCCTGGCCAATTCGGTATAGTCGATTCCCTCTACCACAGCATCCTCTTCGGCAGCCCAGGCCGGGACCGCAATCAGCGCACCGAAGACCACTCCCAGCAAGGCATTCATCCTCATCGCTTTCGTTTCTCCTCTGTTTGGGCGGAGACCGGCGATCCGACTACTCTTGGATAATCGCACAAGATTTCCCGCTACGTTCGAAATGACACCAAATATTAACAGCCCCTAGCTCAAGGCATAGTCCGCAACCAATCCGAGAAACACGACCATCCCCAGATAATTATTGTCAAGGAAGGCCCGGAAGCAAGTCGCGGGCTCGCGGTCCCGTATCAGATACTGATGATGTACGGCCAGGACGGCAGCGGCGATGAGGCCGACGGCATACCAGGCACCCCGCCCCGCCAGATATCCCACGTAGGCCAACAGGCCCAGCAGCAACACCTGTAACAGGCCGATGATCAGGCGATCGTAACGACCAAAGAGGATGGCGGTGGATTTAATCCCGACCTTCAGGTCGTCCTCCCGATCCACCATGGCATATTGGGTATCGTAGACCAGGGCCCAGACAACCGTAGCGCTGAACAGTAGCCAGGCCAACACGGGTACTGAGCCGACGACGGCGGTGAAGGCCATGGGCACGGCCCAACCGAATGCCGCCCCCAGGAACAGCTGGGGCATGTGCGTATAGCGTTTCATAAAGGGATAAATGACGGCGAGTCCCAGGGCGACTACCGACAGGGCGACCGCCCGCCAATCAAGAAACAGGACCAAGGCAAAGGCGGCCAAGCCCAGTACCAGGAACACCCCCAGGGCCTCCCTGGGGTCGATGAGCCCGGCCGCAATCGGTCGCCCCCGGGTACGGGCGACCTGGCCGTCGAAGTCCCGATCCGCGAAGTCGTTGATGGCGCAACCCGCAGAGCGCATTAGGACGACTCCGGCCACGAAAATGAGCAGGATACCCCAGGGTGGATCCCCCTCTCCCGCGATCCAGAGCGCCCACAGAGCGGGCCACATGAGCAGGAAAATACCGATGGGCCGGTCCAGACGTACCAGCTTGGTATAGAGGGCCAAGCGCTCCCGCCAATCCAGGACATCTGGACGCTCGCTCTTGACTTCAGGAAGATTCATGACGAAATGCGATCGCAACTACGAATCAGTGGTCGATTTCCGGATTGTAACGGGCATTGCCTTTTGCGACACCCTCAAGGGTAAGGGAGCGAATGGGGCATTACTTTCGATTTTCGGCAGTGGTAGATCTCTAACTGAATAGAGTGGTTATAGTCCAGTCCGCCGAGCTGCATAGTGGCCCACTCCGGCAGTTAGAGTTAAGAGGCTGTCTAAAAACTAACATATTGATTTTTAGTTAAAAAAACCACAGATTTCCTCTGGCTCCCACGCTCCGGCGTGGGAGCAAGTCTTGACGCTCCAGCGTCACCGAGCCTGGCCGCTGGAGCGTGGGAGCGAGCAAAACCAATAAGTTAGTTCTTAGACACTCTCTAAATGTCAACGGGACTTAAATCATCGGCAGCAGCTTGCCGCTCGTCCCCCTGACGGAGACATCCACCCAGGGCGAGAGCGGCGTCTCCTGGGGGTTAATCTCGACCGTTCTGGCCCCCGAGGCAGCCGCGACCCGGCACAGACTGGCCGCCGGCTCGACCAGGCTGCTGGTACCCAGGGACATGAACAACCCACAGTGTTCTGCCGCCTGCCAGGCCGCGGTGAGGACCGATTCCGGCAGGGTCTCACCAAACCAGACAACGCCGGGCCGGCGCAGGCCGCCACAGCGGCAACGGGGCGGATACTCCGGGAAAGGAATCTCTCGCTCCTCCCGCTCCTCGCCGCAGGATGTACAGCACCAGACCCAGAAAGTCCCGTGCAGCTCCAGCAAGTCCCGGGAACCGGCCCGCTGGTGGAGTCGATCTACGTTCTGAGTGATGAGGGTAAAGCGCTTCCCCGCCGCCTCGAACTCTTCCTGTAGTCGCGTCAGGGCCAGATGGCCAGGGTTCGGCCCGGAGTCGGCGCTCTTGCGGCGCCGTTCATCGTACCACCGGCTCACCAAGGCCGGATCCCGAGCAAAGGCCTGCGGCGTGGCAAGCTCCATAGGATCGTACCTAGCCCACAGACCCGTCTGCGCATCGCGGAAGATCGGAATACCGCTCTCCGCCGACACCCCGGCACCGGTCAGGACGGCAACGGCATCCGTCTCGCGGAGGAATCCGCGGATTAGCTCGATTTGCGCCTGCAACATTTCTTCAGCCACAGGTCATATCCGGTTCGATTGATTCGACTTCCAGCACATATCCATCCAAGTAATTGATTATTTCAGATTCATTGCTTCAATAACTTTAGTGCGCGAAGCGCATCAGAGTTGAAACTATGGACGTTAAGTCCCTTCACTTCCAGTCCGTAGCTTGTCCACGGATGAGGACTTTAGTCCTCCAGACTATGGACTTTCAGTCCATAGTGGTTGATTGATGGTAGGGGATATACCATTGATTCTTTGTGTCAGAAGTAATAGGTAGCAGCAATCTTGCCCATGTTTCAATTCCTTTTTTAGGGAAAGTACCATTAGTAGTGAGATTTAATTTAGTTTTAGTCGATGATGGCGTTAATTTCTCAATAAATTTATCAAAATAAGGATACAGCAAGGGCCCGCCCATTATGCTTGGGATGATTTCTTCGACCCCTGCGTCAATCGTCTCTCTCAACGTCCTCTATGGTACGAACCTCTCGTCTCGATACGGATAAATCATTTAATAGCTCAGGGCCATAAATAATTTTGACAATACATTCTCGTAATGATTGAGCATTACCGACCTCAAATAAAAAGCCGTTAACTCCCTCGTATCAATTCTTTCATGCCGCCGATATTCGAGGCAATAACGGGTATGCCTGCTAAAAATGCCTCTTGAATAACAAGCGGAGAGTTTTCCAACCAGATAGGTGGCACAATGAGTACATCTATTTCATCCAGAACTTGATTGATATTGCTGTTATCATAACCACCTTTGAATTGAATGTTTGGTTGTTGCATGAAGCGCCTTTGACTTCCTACATTGCCATAAATAGACAATTCAGCATCAATCCCCTTAAACGCGTCTATCAACACACGAATGCCTTTTGCGGGAATGACGCGGCCCATAAAACCAAAATTAATTCGGCTTTTTGTAGTATACTGCCTTTTTCTGTAAACTACTTTATCCGCATCAAAGCCGTATCTTGAAAAAAATCAACTTGTTTTCAGGAATACCTTGTTGCATAAAGTAATTTCGTAACGTATGGGGTAGTATAAGAAACATATCGATAAGATCAAGTAGCTCCTGCATATAGGTCAGATTTTCTTGAACCTCCTTTATTGTGGTTTGATAAGGTGAACAATGATGACATTTTTCGGCACCTGCCCCACTGCAGATACTGTTGTTTTGATCGATAAGTTGTCCCTTCACACAGAATAACCAAAAATCGTGCACGGTAAAAACAACAGGCAAATGATACTCCTTGACCACAATACATAAGCAAACAGGTCGATAGATGGGAAAGATGCCCATCAACCACTATGGACTGAAAGTCCATAGTCTGGAGGACTAACGTCCTCATCCGTGGACAAGTCACGGACTGAAAGTGAAGGGACTTAAAGCCCATAGCTTCAACTATGATGCGCTTCGCGCACTAAAGTTATTGGAGCAATGAACAATGTCAGCTTCAACTTTATCCAAATACTGCCTGAAATCCGTTGCAATTCTTTTGTCATGAAATTTTTCCTGATAGGTATAATCACGCCTGAATTTATTAACGCGATGGACTTCAATGCCATCATATACTTCATCATATGCGTCATATTCCTTATCAAATTCGTTTCCAACTGTGGTAAAAACATTTATCTTTTCTACTCGTTGTGACAGGGCTTTTACCAAATGATAAGAATAGACTTCAGAGCCTGCCATGTAATCAGGTGGAAAACCATGGATTACTTTCAGAACTTTCATGCTTTCGACTTTCAATTTCCTGATTAGCAAGAATCTTCAGCTAGGTTCACGATCGAACCATCCACGGGTGCATACTACCTTGGATTTCTCAAAAAAATGGTGGATCAAGGCCACGCTCGAGGCGGCGGACGCGGGTGGCTGAAACTCATTGCTAATCAAGTTCAATTTTACCGCCCGTGAAATTCAGAGCGAAGCGGCGGGTTTGGCAGTTCTTGTGGAGCGCCTTGTTAGGTTTTTCCACGCAACCACCAAAATGCGTTACTATCAACTACTCCCGTAAGATTGTAGACTAATCCCTCACGATACTAGTACCCCATTTCACCTTATTTTTGGTTCTCAGCGCGGCGAGAGGTGGCCAGATGCGAGGCGCGCGAGCGCAGGAATAGCGAGTCTTCTTTCAAGCTCGCGCAACACCGCAGATGGCCACCTCTCGTCGCGCCCGAAGGGAGCCCCCAAACGCACCAAGGCGGCGTTACAGCGCTTGGCAAGACGTGCTATCCCTGCGCGCTGTGCCTTGCCTTGACGCGTTTGGGAGGCTCTGAGAGCGAAAAACAAGGTGAAATGGGGTACCAGGTCATGTTGACATTTAGCCCGTAGGAGGCAAAGCGAAGTCTATCCATCCGGGTGGCCCCGCGCTCTGGTCATTGCGCCAGGCTTTCCGAACTGCGGCCGCTGGTCGGGAGACCAATCAGACGCCGCATACCCATCGCCATGTGATGGACACGCGGCGCTGGGTGCATCCTCCCGGACAGTCGTGGTTCAGGAATCTAGGTGGCATGACCGCAGCCTTGAGCCCAGCTTGCCGGGCGCTTGCTTTGCCTATCCTACTCAATGTCAACAGCCCCTCATGCATCATTGCCATCGGGATAAGACTGCCGTCATCAAGAATGCCTCTCGTTTTGGCCCTCCCCCGGAAAGGACGGGGCAAGCGGGGCCTCTCCGGCACGGCGTCGATCATAGTGTGGCCGGTCTGCGCCTGGTAGGCCTTTGCCCCAAGGGCCTGGAGCCGGTCGATCTGGAGGTCGTAGCCGGCGAATTGGTCTTCCTATCCGGTCCTTCCGGCTCGGGAAAGAGCCTGCTCTTGCGCGCCATCGCCGACCTGGATCCACATGTGGGCGAGGTCTTGATCGATGGCGTCTCCCGTTCGGCCCTCTCCGCCCCCGAGTGGCACCGCCGGGTCGGGTTGCTCCCGGCCAAATCCCATTGGTGGGGAGATCGAGTCGGCGATCACCTGCACGATCCCGGTGCCCGGACCGGAGAATGGGACGCCGAGGTTGTCGATATTCTAGATCGGCTTGGCTTCGGCACCGAAGTGCTGGGCTGGTCCGTCTCCCGACTCTCCACGGGTGAGCGCCAGCGCCTGGCCCTGGCCCGCCTGATCGCCAACCGCCCTGAGGTCCTGTTGCTGGACGAGGCCACCGCCAACCTGGATCCCCTGAACCAGGACCGGGTGGAGACCATGGTCCGGAACTATCGGCGGGAGCGAGCCGCGGCGGTGCTCTGGGTCAGCCACGACCCGGAGCAGCGCCGGCGCCTGGCCGGGCGGGGTCTGGTCATCCGCAACGCACGACTGGAGCTGGAGCCATGGACCTGATCGCACTCAGCTCCCGGGATCTCACCCTGGCCGCGGGCTTAGTCCTACTGTTGGCCCTCATGTCCTGGCGCCTGCGCCTGGGGGTGGGGCAGCGGGTGCTCATCGCCGCCGCTCGCAGCGCGGTGCAGCTCGTCCTCCTAGGATTGGTGCTCGGCGTCCTGTTCGAGCTGCGGAGTCTGATCTGGATCGGTGCCCTGACTCTGTTCATGCTGATGGTGGCCGGTTGGGAGGTGATGGCGCGCCAGCAACGGCGCTACCGTGGCCCCTGGGGGATGGGTATCGGCACTCTGTCCATGTTCCTCTCCTCCTTCAGCGTCACCCTGCTCGCCCTGCTGCTCATCATCCGAGTCGAGCCCTGGTACCAGCCCCAATACCTGGTTCCCCTGCTCGGTATGTTGCTCGGTAACACCATGAGCGGTATCGCGATCGCCCTGGACAACCTTACCCGCCGCGCCTGGGAGGGCCGCGGCCGGATCGAGGCCCAACTGCTGCTCGGCGCTGACTGGGACACCGCCATCGCCGAAATCCGCCGCGACGCCCTGCGCTCCGGCCTCATCCCCATCATCAACGCCATGGCGACCGCCGGCATCGTCAGCCTGCCGGGGATGATGACCGGTCAGATCCTGGCCGGCACTCCACCCCTGGAGGCGGCCAAATACCAGCTACTCATCATGTTCCTGATCTCCGCCGGCACGGGATTGGGGAGCGTCGCGGCGGTCTGGATCGGCTCCCGACGGTTGTTCGACGAGCGCCAACGCCTGCGACTGGATCGGTTGCGATGAATATGTCGTCGATCGCGGAGTCCTTCAGGACAAGGCCCTGTCGACGCCGGCCCCGGCAAAGCTCGCCGTGATACCGATAACCCTAACGTCGGAACCGTCGCACCGGATAAAGGTGCTTTTCATCGGTGCTAAAATCAGACTATCGAACGAGATTCGGAGACCTGAGCCATGGGAGTGAAATTTCCCGAAGATATCGTGCCACTCACGGACTTGAAGGTCCATCCGGACCGAGTTGCCAAACACGCGTCGGAGGTTCACCATCCGGTACTCCTGACGAGCCGTGGACATGGGGTTGCGGTGGTGCAGTCCATCTCCGACTACGAGCAGGCCGAGGAGGAACGTTCCTTTATGCGCGCCATCGTGACGGGGCTGGCCAATCTCGAGGCCGGCCGGGAGGTCTCTCTGGCCGACGCGAAGGCACGGTTCGGACTGAAGTAGCCGCTGCCTGCCATCACCATCCGCTTCACGGAATCCGCGGTCGCGGACCTCGAAGAAAGCGAGCGTTGGTATCTCGAACAAGGGATACTTGACACGGGGAGTCGGCTCATCGCGGATGATTTTTGAGCGGATAGAAATGCTCCACGATCACCCGGGACCTGACAACTAACTGTTAGCTAGATTTCCACTTATAATGTTGACCATCACCCCAAAGTAACCTAGTACCTCATTTCTCTCGATATTGCAGGTAGAGTCGCTTGAGCTTGATGCGAACGTCCCCTATGCATCCGCAATATCGACCGAAACTATGTACTAGAGGGTCCTATGAAGATACGCGCAACATCCTTATCCCTCGTATTCCCTTTTCTTCCTATTCCTTTTCCCCGGCGTCGTCTGTTCACAAGAGGATGTGATGATGCAAGGCTTCTACTGGGACGTCCCCGTTGATGAGGTCACCAAAAACGGCACCTGGTGGGACAACTTGGCTTCCAAGGCCCCCGGCTGGGCCGATGCCGGTATCACAGCGGTATGGGTGCCGCCCCCGTCGAAGGGCCATGTCGGCATCAAAGACATGGGCTATGGCATCTACGACCATTATGACCTGGGGAATTACGACCAAAAGGACACGCGGGAGACGCGGTTCGGAAGTCGAGAAGAATTGGAGAACATGCTCCTTGCGATGCACAACAAGGGTATTGCCGTCTATGCCGACGTGGTCCTCAATCACATATTCACCGATGGTGAGGATATCGAGGCAAATCCCGCGGTAAAAGGCTACGTGTTTGACGAGGCGATTCATGACGGCCGTCAGCGTGTTCCCTATCCAACCAATGAGATCCGCTGGGTCATTCCGGATGCACAGCCGGGCGATTACTACGTGAAGATCAAAGGCTATCACCTGCCATTCAGCGAGCCGAAAGGAGAGCGGGGTTACGACATCCTCGTGCGTTGGACAGGCACAGTTCCGAATGACCCGGAGCTTGAACGGGAGTTTGAGCCGAACAACAGGGAAGGTCAGTTCACCAACTTCCCCGGTTCCGGAAGAACCATGAGAGGACACATCGAATCCCCGCAAGACATCGACGAGTACAAGATCACCCTGAATGCCACGCACGATATTGAAATTCAGCTGACCGCACGGCGCGAAAATCTCGGAAATACAGGACGACCCTGGTCATGGGACCATGCTTCCCAGACCAACGGCTACTATCCTGTCGAGATTTGGCATCACGGCGAGAATCTCGCGGACACAAGTAACCTTTCTCGACAACCATGACACGGGCAAGGAAAGCGATAAATGGATACACCAGGATTTTCACCTGGGTTATGCCTACATACTGACTCACGAGGGAAGGCCAACCATCTTTTATCCACACTACTACGGGGTCAGGCAGTTCGACCAGCACAACTCATCGAAATCCGTAACCGCACCAACCAGTCTCCACAAGGAGATCGACAAGCTGATCTCCGTCCGTAAGACCTATCTTGGCGGATCACTGAAAGTGCTGAGCCAGAAAGAGGTAGGCAGCCCCTGGCCCGAGCAGGATACAAAGCACGTCTACGTCGCCCGCCGTCAGGGCGATGGCACCAAAGACGGCGCCATCGTGGTTATAAACAACCACCGAACAGCTGCTAAGGGACTTTGGGTAAACAGTTTTCCATCCGGCTTCGGCAATTGGGCCGGAGAAACCTTGGTCGATGCATTTGATCTGTCCAGGGAGACAGTCGTTCAAGCCGATGGACGAGTCTACCTGGAAGCCCCGATACGGGGCTGGAGGATCTGGGTGAAGAAAGATGATCACAAGGTCTATCTGGATCCAGGTGGAGATTGCCCTTAAGTTAACCTCACCGGCAGCGTTTGTAGTTGGGATAGAAGCCCTGGAGCTTGGCCGGCTTGATCGTTCGTGGATAAGATCGGTCAAGTCGGACAAGCTTCAGCCGGCAGCCGTTGGCGACACGAGCGCGGTAGGCAGCTACCGAGAAACGTTGGAGAGGAACAACCGAACCAAATTATCCTTCATCCGTTAGGCATGCTGGTGGTGTTGTAGTTTTGTTGTTACCGGGTACGGGGAACCTGGTAAGACTCTCTACATGGGATGTTTCGAGGCGTCCTATATTCGGAAACAACAAAACTATAACACTACCGATCACCAGACCATTAAGGACGGCAACCCCCGGTGAGATATACGGGCTAGGGGGTGTTCTCAATTGGGGGTAACACGATGATTTTACTCGATATATTAAGATTGTCCGTGTTATCCGGCGGATGCCGTGGCCAATTTCTACTACCAGCAAAACCCTCGAGTTAAGTTCAATCCTGGAGTTTACCTCACGGGTTCTCAGGTTGTTGATTGAGAACACTCCCTAGGGCAAGGGACCCATCCGACGGCGGCTTACGGCTACCAGGTATAGGTCAGGCTCGTAAACAGGCCATCGGCGGAACGTCCGGTACCGCCTTCCCGTTGTGAGTAGTCCCAATCACGCGAGTTTCGATCGCGAGTTTGATGCCGTCCATGAACCATTCGCCGGCGCCGATCAGCAGTCGCCGTTTGGGCAGGAAGCCGACCCGCGAGAACTCACCGTTGAGGTCTCGCTGGACCCCACTGAAATCGCGACTCTCGGAATAACTTGCGGTGAGGTAGGTCCCCTGGGCGCCGATGGCCTCCACCCAGGGATTCCAGTCGAGCTGATAGCCGAGCGAGACCTGCCAGGCGGCGGGGCTGATGGAGACCCGGTTCTGTGCGTCGTCGGTAAAGGTTGCGGTACCGATCGCCCCGTTCCACTCGCCCACTAGGGATATCGGTCCCAGGGTCGATTTGAGGCTGGCGGCAGCGCCGGGGACCAGGCCGATAGCGCTCAACCATTTGCGGTATTCCCGCCTCATGAAGCGGCTGTCGAAGACCGAGCTGTTATAGTCGATAGCCAGGCCGAGGCTCCAAGGGCAAAAGTCGGACGCCTCGAGCTCATCGTAGGGCCTCCCGCAATGGCCGCCGGTGCGGTAGCCGAAGATCAGGTTGAAGTGATCGTCGGGGCGCCAACCGGAGGATTGCTTGCGATCGAAGGTATCGCCGTTGAATGTGTAGATGGCAAGGTTGAATTGCGGCGGTTCGGGCGGCGGTACGATCGCCGGCGGCGGGGGATAAGCTGTGGGCACCTCAGAGACCGGCGCTGCTCAGCAGCTTGTCCCACCCGGGCTTTATGACCTGGGGCCAGACCGGTGGTGGCGTAACGAGCAGCGGCGGCGTCTGTGACGGCGTTGGAAATCCGGCGCCGATTCCGATGGCCACCTGTTGCTGCTCGAAGCCGGAGATCGTCAAGGGGTCCTCGATGGTCAGCACGTCGGCCACCGGGTTGCCGGTCGAGATGCCGAACGGCAGGATGATGCGACCCGCCGTCAGGTAAGGAGGAAACCGCTGCGGATCGCTGATGGTGATGATGGCCGTATCCAGATTGATGCGGTCGACCGATTCCTCGAAGCCGCCGGTCGACAGGAAGGAGATGTCCTTTCCATCGTCGTATTCGATGACAAGACCTGCGCGGGTCCAGTCGTTGACCGAGAACTCCAGATCGAGCTCCGCCGTATTCAGCAACACGTCGTTGGCGGAGGTGCCGTCGAACCCCTCGCTCCAGCCGGCGACGATCTCCAGGGTACCGCCCAAGGCGACGGAGTCGTTGATATTCGACCCGACGGATGTCATGGCGTCGCGGATGATGGCGCGGGTCGCGTCTTCCTGGGCGTGCCGGGCCGATTCGAGCCCACTGACCCGTTGCTCCAAGCCGTGTATCCCAAACCGTGTGATCCCAGCGTAGCGGCGACCGCCGCGTCGCTCTCCAGCTCGATCACGCGCCGCTCAAGCATCGCCTTGTCCCGCGATAGGGTCTCGATGGTCCGGTCCTGGCGGGTTTTCGCGTCCTCCAGCTCGGCGACGCGACGCACGAGGGGTTCGCGATCCGGGGCCACCGGGCCGGCGGTGACCTTGATACCGGATCCGGGCTTGCTATCTGTTAGGGACCCGGCGAGCGCACTCCGGGTCGGCTTGGCTTCCAGCTCGGCGAGCTTGCGCTCCAGCCGCTCTTTGTCCACGACCAGGGAACGGAATGCCTCGTTCTGGGTAGCCTGTGCGGTCTCCAGCTCGCGGACACGCTGCTCGAGTGCGGCCTTTTCGGTCGTCACGGCGTGCATCGCCTGTTCCTGATCGGCCCTGGCCGCTTCCAGCTCCGCGACCCGCCGGGCCAGATGCTCCTGAGCGGCGGTTCCGTCGGCCTGATCGCCGTCTGCCGCCGGTGCTGCACCGGGGGCCTGTTGTGATTCCAACGCCGAGAGCTGAGCCGCCATGGCCTCGTTTTGTGCCCTGAGGGCCCGGAAGGCTTGCATCAGCCGCGCGACTTCATCCACGTCCGCCGCATGTGCAGGCAACGACATAGCTATGACCAACATGAGGATAGGTGCCGGCCATGGAAAAGAGCGACGAATCATAACGGCATTTTCCTACGGACTCCTATTCCTAACAGACTCCTATCCATCGGCATCGAAAAATTTCTCCCTACTCTTCATAGATCATTTTTTATGTTTTATCGGTAAAATAACATCTGCAACACTCTTTGATTTTTCCGGCATATTACAATTATTAGCATCTGCATAAGCGCTAACATAGTGCACAAGTGCAGGCATAGCCATTTCTGAACGTTGCGCGCTTAATGCAGAACCTCGTCGAGACGGTTGGCAGTGAAGACCCGCTCGGACTACTCCGGTAGGGTCTGCTCGTCGGCTTGATCGATCCGTCGCTGCACCGCGTCGGGTAAGGGCCCGAATTTCGGACGTAGCAGTCGTTCCGAAACCAAGACTTCGCCCTGTTGTATGCCTTGTTGCATACCCCGTTGCATACCCCGTTGCATGCCCTCCTCGCGGAAACGCTCGGCAAATCGGCTCATGGTCTTCGCCTCAAACCGAAGACTCGGTCGCAACCACGGCTCGCACCAATGCGGCCATCGCTGGCAGATTTCTACCCAGCCTTTCAGCCGTCACGAACTCGCCTTTTTCTAAAGCTGTGCTGCGTACGGATAGACTCGTTCGAACCGGCGCCCGGCAATTTGATCGCGGTTCGGAGACAAGACATGATGTACCTGTTGCCCCGCCTGAGAAGAGAAAAATTCTCATCGATTTGTGTTAAACTGAAGGATTAAGTATCCGTTTTATAGCAGGCCCCTTATGGATCAAGAACAGCAACAGTCCCAGCTCAAACAACTGATCGCCAAGGGTAAGGAGCAGGGATTCCTGACCTATACCGAAGTCAACGATCATCTGCCGCCCGGCATCGTCGAGCCGGAGCAAATCGAAGATATCGTGCACATGATCAACGACATGGGGATCACGGTGCACGAGACCACTCCCGCGGAAGTCGATCATACCCTGAGCGATTCCACCGTTTCCGACGACGAGGCCGCCGAGGCCGCCGCCGCGGCGCTGGCATCGATGGACAACGAGTTTGGGCGAACCACCGACCCGGTGCGCATGTATATGCGGGAGATGGGTACGGTAGAGTTGTTGACCCGGGAAGGCGAATTGCGGATCGCCAAGCGAATCGAGGCTGGTCTCAACCAGGTCCTTGCCGCCCTTTCCACCTATCCCCGCACGATCGAAAAGCTGTTGGACATCTTCACCCGGATGGAGATCGGGGAGGTTCGTCTTTCCGATGTCATCTTGGGGTTCGTCGACGTTGACGATCAGGCGCCGACGGCGCCTACCGCGGCCAAGAACGGCAAGACCGAGTCGACCACGGACGATGACGACGAAGCGGCTGCGGTGGATGCGGGCCCGGACCTGGAAGAGGTTGCCTACCGGATACGGCTTCTGCGCGACCATTATGCAGTGATGCGCGATTGCCTGGAGCGGTTTGGGCGAGACGACGAGCGGACCCGTGCCGCCATACAGGAGGTCTCCGAGGCGTTCCTGCACTTCAGGCTGGTGGCCAATGTCTTCCAGGTGTTGGTGGAGATCTTGCGCCATGCCATTGAGCGGATTCGCACCCAGGAGCGTATGATCATGGGCTTAGCAGTCGAAGTAGCCGGAATGCCACGCAAAGTATTCATCGATACCTTTCCAGACAACGAGACCAATCTGGATTGGATCGACCGGCAGCTTGCCAGCGGTGGGTCCTATGTCGAGCGACTTGCGGCGAGTGCCCAGGATATCCGCCGTGCCCAGCGTAAGTTGCAGGACGTGGAAAGGGAGAACATGCTCACCATCGGTGAGATCAAAGACGTCAACCGCAGGATGTCCATCGGAGAAGCTAAGGCCCGACGCGCGAAGAAGGAAATGGTCGAGGCAAACCTACGCCTGGTTATTTCCATCGCCAAAAAGTACACCAACCGCGGTTTGCAGTTTCTGGATCTGATCCAGGAGGGCAATATCGGCCTCATGAAAGCCGTGGACAAGTTCGAGTACCGCCGCGGCTACAAGTTTTCCACCTATGCCACCTGGTGGATCCGTCAGGCCATCACCCGCTCCATCGCTGACCAGGCGCGGACGATCCGCATCCCGGTGCACATGATCGAGACTATCAACAAGCTCAATCGCATTTCCCGCCAGATGGTCCAGGAAATGGGTCGTGAGGCCACGCCCGAGGAGCTCGCTGCACAGATGGAGATGCCCGAAGACAAGGTGCGCAAGGTCCTGAAGATCGCCAAGGAGCCCATTTCCATGGAGACCCCCATCGGCGACGACGAGGACTCCCACCTGGGTGATTTCATCGAGGATGCCGGGGTGGTCGCCCCCGTGGAATCTGCCACTACCGAAGGTCTGCGCGAGGCGACCCAGAACATGTTGGCCAGCCTCACCTCGCGGGAGGCCAAGGTCCTGCGCATGCGTTTCGGCATCGATATGAATACCGACCATACCCTGGAAGAGGTCGGTAAACAGTTCGACGTCACGCGCGAGCGTATTCGTCAGATCGAGGCTAAGGCCCTGCGCAAGCTGCGTCACCCGACACGCTCCGAAAAGCTTAAGAGCTTCCTCGATACGGAGTAAGCGTTACGGGCCGTTAGCTCAGCGGTTAGAGCAGGGGACTCATAATCCCTTGGTCCGGGGTTCAAATCCCTGACGGCCCACCATAAATAACAACGGAAGTATGCATTTAACGGAACCACGGCGGTTTGAACCTTGCGGACGGTAAGTTTAGTCGCTACCCAAAGGCTTGATGGGTGGCAGTAAGCCACCCTCGCCCGGGGCTGGTATTACTCTAGTTTGGGGCTTGGGGTTTCGCTAAGTACATACTTCCGTTAAATTTAACCATTATCCAATGTCCTTCTCATATGGAATTATTGCCCGAGTTCGTCATCGGCACCAGGTGCTTCTCCACCGGAACGAACTAGAATTTCCCGGAAGGTATCGAGATCCGCACCCTCGGCACGTTCAGCGAAAAATTGCTCAGTTTCCAGGGTGGGGATTTTTTCAGCAACAGCAATGGCGATAAACTGGTTGACGCTGGTGCCATCGCGTTTGGCTACTTCATCTTTGAGAGGCTTGGGCAGCCTTAACGGATAGGTCGATACCTCACTCATTTCTCACCTTCCTGATGGTAATGGCCGGTGTCAGAACCTCAATATCGAATCTACCCGGCGCGGAACCATAATCGCGTCAATTATCGATCCGGGGCTACCGAATAATAACCACTGTTGAAATATCACCTTGGCAATGAACCACAGAGACACTGGGGACGCAGAGGAGGTGCTGAAAAGAAGATTTCCGCGCTCGGAACCCAGCGAGAAATCCGCATCGACCAGTAATTCAACGACGGCCTGGTCGGAAACGATCCATGCCCTCTGCATGCTCTGTGTCTCTGTGGTTCAGATTACCGGTAGTGGCTAAATTTTAAGTGGTGAAGTCTGCAGGCCCCGACCGCGTCATTCCGGCAGGGAGTGCCGGAATCCAGTTGCCAGGGATGGCAAAAACAGTTACCAACTCATCGCGGCCTATCGCAAATACAGCCCGTAGGCTGGATTGAGGAACGAAACCCAGCGCTGCTTCACCGCGCACCATCGATGCGGTTCGCGCCCCCTCGTGGTGCCATCCTGTAAGACCTACTGCGTTCACCACATCCTACACTCTGCTGACGATCAAGGTCGCCAACGGACCTTTTGGAGTGCGGCGGCCATCTTTTCCCGATCTCCGCCGGAATCCACGGTGCCCGCGGTAACCACAGGACCAGCCGGGGAGCACTGGCCCGCCGCCGCTTTGGATTTGGCGACGCATGAGGCATTTGCGGCCAGGGGAAAGCGCCGTCGCCGCGGCGCGTGGGGAACCCGATGTCCAAGTTCCCGGCAAAGGCTGTTAGGATCTCCCGCCGCTGGGGTTTGATTCGGCCGCGCCGCTTTGCCGGCGCACTCCAAAACAGTCCGGAATCCATAAAGAGTCTGGAATTATTGCCCGAGCTCGTCGTCGGCACTAGTACCCCATTTCGCCTTATTTTACGTTCTCAGCGCGGCGAGAAGCGGCCAGATGCAAAGCGCGCGAGCGCAGGAATAGCACCCCCTCTTTCAAGCTCGCGCAAACCGCAGGTGGCCGCTTCTCGTCACGCCCGAAGGGAGCCCCCCAAACGCGCCAAGGCGGCGTTACAGCGCTTGGCAAGAGAGTGGGCTATTCCCTGCGCGCTGTGCCTTGCCTGAGCGCGTTTGGGAGGGCTCTGAGAATGCAAAATAAGGCGAAATAGGGTACTAGATGCTTCCCCACCGGAATGAACTAGAATTTCCCGGAAGGTATCAAGATCCGTACTCTTGGCACGTTCAGCGAAAAATTGCTCAATTTCCAGGGCGGAGATTTTTTCAGCAACGGCAATGGCGATAAATTGGATAGAATAAACGCACATCGTTTCCCACAAAATCCACATGTGATGGGATATATCTATTTCATAGGCAGGTTATGAAACTGCAAATCATATTGGAACCCTCCGACGAGGGCGGATACACCGCTATCGTTCCGGCATTGCCCGGATGTATCAGTGAAGGTAACACTAAAGACGAGGCAATCGCGAATATTCAAAAAGCCATAGCCTTGTATCTGGAACCGGTAGAAGACGACAAAAGCTTTATGCCCGAGGCCGAGTATCTGGATGTTGCCATATGAGCAAGGTTCCGAGCCTGAACTACCATGCCGTCATAAAGGCATTGAAACAGAATGGTTGGGTAGTCGTCAGGCAACAGGGCAGTCATATCAGGCTCCACAAGCATACAGGCGATGAGGTGCTGAAATTAACGGTGCCTGCCCATAAGCCCGTTAAACGTTCAACTTTATCTCATATCTTAAAGCAAGCCCATCTGGATGTAGAGCGATTTCTTACCTTGTTATAGGGCACCTTAAGACCACGTAGAACCACGAATGGACACGAATAGGTATGAATTCGTGTTCATTGCTTCAATAACTTTAGTGCGCGAAGCGCATCATAGTTGAAACTATGGACGTTAAGTCCCTTCACTTTCAGTCCGTGGCTTGTCCACGGATGAGGACGTTAGTCCTCCAGACTATGGACTTTCAGTCCATAGTGGTTGATCGTGGTTTCCTGTAGATATAAAGACCCATCAGATGTTCTCGCGCCAATCCCTGATTGTTGGGGTTCGTTCCTCACCCCAACCTACGATGCCGCTTCGGAGCTGACAGCCATGATCGATGTACGGGTCCAAACCAAGCCATTCGATATCGCCGCAGAGCAGGAAGATCTATGGCGCGGGCGGCCTCAGGTCGGGGCCCTGGTGACCTTTGTGGGCCTGATGCGGGACATGAACCAGGGCCAATGGGTAGACTGCATGATCCTGGAGCATTATCCGGGGATGACCGAGAAGGCCCTGACCGCCATCGCCGAGGAGGCGGGCAGGCGTTGGGATCTGCAGGGGATTCGGGTTCTACACCGGGTCGGGAAGCTCAGGCCCCAGGACCCGATTGTCCTGGTGGCCGTAACCAGTGCCCACCGCGGCGAGGCCTTTCGTGCCTGCGAGTTCCTGATCGACTACTTGAAGACTCGAGCCCCCTTCTGGAAGAAGGAGCTCACCGACCAAGGCGAGCACTGGTTGGATTCCCGGACCACGGATGCAGCAGCGGCGCGGCGTTGGGAGCAGGAATAATACGGGCCTGGAGCTGTTCGGCGTTATTTGGTGTTACCCTAATACTCCCTTTCGCCTTATTTTGCATTCTCAGAGCCCTCCCAAACGCGCCAAGGCCAGGCACAGCGCGCCGGGAATAGCTCCCTCTCTTGCCAAGCGCTGTAACGCCGCCTTGGCGCGTTTGGGAGGCTCCCTTCGGGCGCGACGAGAGGTGGCCAGCTGTGCGGGGTTGCGTGAGCTTGAAAGAGGACTCGCTATTCCTGCGCTCGCGCGCCTCGCAGCTGGCCGCCTCTCACCGCGCTGAGAACGTAAAATAAGGCGAAATGGGGTACTAGAAGGCGTCTATCAACCACGCAAGGACACGAAATTTGGTTTGCTCGTGTCGTTGCGAGATTTTCGTGGCTCCTCTTCCGTCATGTATACTCGACGCCTCAACTTTCAGAGGCTGTCTAAAAACTAAGCCATTGATTTTCATAAAACCGTACCCGTAGGATGGGCTGTGCCCACCGGTCAGGCATAGTATTTGGTGGGCACAGCCCACCCTACAGGTTAGTTAGTTCTTATACAGTCTCTCAGTAGCGGCGGCTTTGTGAAGTAACTCCAAGCCACGTTCCTCCTGACCGGCTCCGCGCTCGGCGCGCAAGCAGAAACCTGCCTCCGCGTTGGCCTCGGCGAGCAGAACGCCGGACATCTCGTCGAACAGCCGGGCTACGCTGATGCCCTGAGCTTGAGAGCAACCAGCTCCAGGCGGTGCAGCTTTTCATCCGGGAGGTTCAATAGCAATGTTGTCATGAACGTATCTCTTGCAGAAAACCTTCCGGTGTCAATAGCCTAAGTATAGGGAAACGCAGCTCCATCAACCCGCACGCAATCAACCACTATGGACTGAAAGTCCATAGTCTGGAGGACTAAAGTCCTCATCCATGGACAAGCCACGGACTGAAAGTGAAGGGACTTAACGTCCATAGTTTCAACTATGATGCGCTTCGCGCACTAAAGTTATTGAAGCAATGAACCGTTCGGGTATCACTGAGCCTGGTCTGTGCCGGATAGGCCCGTGCACACTCGGGTCCGGCCTCCGGGCATCTGGGGTGAAAGTGGCAGCCCGGCGGCGGCTGGGAGGGGGAAGGCATATCGCCTTCAAGCCGGATGACCTCGCGGCGTCGGTCCGGGTCGATCACGGGTACGGCGGAGAGCAGGGCCTTAGTATAGGGGTGCCGGGGGTCGTCCAAGACCTCGGTGACGGTTCCGCGCTCGACGATGCGGCCCAGGTACATGACGGCTACCCTGTGGGCCAGGTAGGAGACCACCGAGAGGTTGTGGGTGATGAAGAGGTAGCTCAGGCCCAGGTCGCGCTGGAGCTGCCGGAGGAGATTGAGGATCTGAGCCTGGACCGAGACATCCAGGGCGCTGGTGGGCTCGTCGCAGACGATGACCTTGGGTTCCACCGCCAGGGCGCGGGCGATGCAGATCCGCTGGCGCTGGCCGCCCGAGAATTCGTGGGGGTAGCGATCCAGGGCCGCGGCAGGCATACCCACCCGCTCCAACAAGGAGCGCACCCGTTCCAGCCGCTGTGCCCGGTTGGGCTCGATGCGGAGAGCCTGGAGGCCTTCGCCCACAATGTCGCCCACCAGCATCCGGGGGTTCATGGCGGCGAAGGGGTCTTGGAAGATGATCTGCAAGTCCTTGCGGTAGCCGCGCATGGCCCGACCGCCGAGCCGGGTCAGCTCGGCGCCATTGAAGTGCACCGTCCCACCGGTGGCGGGGATGAGTCGCAGGATGCCTTTGCCCACCGTGGTCTTACCGCAGCCGGACTCGCCCACCAAGGCCAGGGTCCCACCCGCGCGCAGGTCCATGGAGACCCCGTCCACGGCCTTCACGTGACCCACGACGCGGCGGAAGACATCCTTGTGGATCGGAAAGTGGACCTTGAGATCATCCACCCACAGCACCGTCTCGGCCATCTCCCCGTGGGGGACGGCGTCCTTGGTCACCGACGCCTTGGAACCTGTGTCCATGGTCGGTTCGCCGTCTTCCCACAGGTGACATCTCACCCGATGCCCTGGGGAAAGGGCGTGCCATGCGGGCGCTTGATCCCGGCAACGGTCCATGACCCGGTAGCAGCGGTCGGCGAATCGGCAGCCCCGGAATGGCCGGTCCAGCGGCGGCACCCGGCCCGGGATGACGGCCAAACTACCGGCGCGCTTCTCGGGCGCCGGCAGGCTCGCCATGAGCTTGTTGCCGTAGGGATGGGCCGGGCGGGCGAAGAAGTCGGCGACGGTCGCTGTCTCCAGGATGTGACCGGCGTACATGACGGCGAGCCGATCCGCGGTCTCGGCCACTACACCGAGGTCGTGGGTGATGAGCAACACCGCCATGCCGGTCTCGCATTGCAGGCCCTTGAGCAACCGCAGGACCTGGGCCTGGATAGTGACGTCCAGGGCCGTGGTGGGCTCGTCAGCGATCAGGAGCCGGGGGGCCCCCGCCAGGGCCATGGCGATCATAACCCGCTGCTTCATGCCGCCGGAGAGCTGGTGCGGATACTCGCCGCTGCGCCGCTCCGGGTCCGGAATACCCACCGCCCTCAAGAGCTCCCGGACCCGCCGAGGTGTCCGGTCGCGGGCGCGGTCCTCATGTAGGCGCACGGCCTCGGCGATCTGCCGCCCCACCGTCAGCACCGGATTCAGAGAAGTCTGGGGCTCCTGGAAGATCATGGCCATACGCCTGCCCCGTACCCCGCGCATGGCGCGTTCGGGCAGCTCCAGGAGCTCGGTGTCCCCGAGCTGCACGGAACCCTGGGTAATGCGCCCGGAGGGCGGTAACAGCCGCATCAGGGATAGGGCCGTCATGGACTTGCCGCAACCCGACTCCCCGAGCAGGGCGAAAGTCTCGCCCCGACGGAGTTCCAGATCCACGCCGTCCACCACCCGCACGGGCCGGTCCTCGGAACCGAGAAGAGTAGTCAGTCCGCTGACCCGGAGCAGAGGGTTGGTCATATCGATCAAAAGGTGGTAGGGGTAAATTTCTAATCGGTTGTCCCAGGAAAGGCAGCCGGTTCATAACCGACCTGGATCAGCATGTATTCGATAGCGGCCTTGAGGTCGTCGTCCGAGCAATCCGCGCAGGTACCGCGGGGGGGCATAGCCCCCTTACCGGCAAGCGAGGTCGCCAGGAGCCGATCGATACCTTGGGCCATGCGCGGTTGCCAGGCGGCTTGGTCGCCGAGCCTGGGCGCATTGGCTACTCCGGTGCCGTGGCAAACGATACAGGCCTTCTTGTAGACGGTGATGCCGGCGGGGTCTGCATCCACTGCGGACGCGGCATTCGACGCCAGGGCCGGGGCGGCCATTCCCTCGGCTAGAGCAACGGTATCTCCGGGGATCCGCCCCGGCGTGTCCGGATCACGGTCGTTGGGGAACCGGGCCACGATCAGGGCATAGCCGATTACGGCCAGGACCGCGATTCCGATCAGGCCGAACAGTTGCGGTCCCAAACCTTTTTTCCGGTATCCGCCCACTCCTTATTCCCACAACGAAACCCTATCGAACGACCAGGTCGGACGTAGACGGACCCCGGAAGAATCGGTATCCTAAGAACCTGTCCGACTTACGACTATCCTACTGCGGAACTGCGGATACCGACCGCTGTCCGGTATTCGGCCTTTTCTTCGCTTCGCGCCCGTAGCTCAGCCGGATAGAGCGCTGCCCTCCGGAGGCAGAGGTCAGAGGTTCGAATCCTCTCAGGCGCGCCATTTCTCTCAGCGGTAGTGGTTGAATTTCAAGTGGCATGGTTGTGCGACCTGATGATTCAAACCCCCAGTGTTTTTGCCATCCATGGCACTTATTCGTGGCACTCGAGATTCCGGCCATTCCGGCCGGAATGACGAGGTCAAGTCCGGCGGACTTCACCACTTAAAATTCAGCCACTCACGCGCAGCCGCTGACCGAGACGGATGTTGGTGTCGTTCGGTCCCATACGGTTGAGACGTTGCAATTCGGCAACGGACACCTTGTAGTAGGTGGACACCCGATAGAGGGTCTCGTTCGGTTTGACCACATGCACCTTAGTGGCCCCGGACGCCTTGGTCTTGGCTACTTTCTTAGCCACCTTGGTCGGCTTCGACTTCGATTTGGCCTTAGCCACTTTGACCGGCTTTTGCTTGGGCTTGGCCTTGGCTACCTGAACCGGCTTCGACTTTGACCTGGCCTTAACTACTTGGTTGGTCTCGGCTTAGGTTCGGCCCTGGCTATCCTGACCGGTTTGCGTCTGAACTCGGCCGCCTTAGCCACCTTGATCGATCTCCGCGCGGCCTCAGCCGCTATGATCGATTGCAGTTTAGGTTGGACCGTGACTGTCCTGACCGATTTACGCCTGTACTCAGCTCTGGTTGTCCTACTCAGCTTCCGCTTGTACCCTGCTCGTTTCAGGGTCCCTTGCGGAAGCCACACGGTGCTGCCGACCGGCAGCTCGGCCCTGCCCTGCCGGACCGATTCCTTCCAGTGCAAGTTCAGATCCGCCAACCGAGGCATGGACACGCCATAATGGTAGGCGATTCGGGGTGCGGACATGCCGTGGCGGAGCACCAGACGATCCTCGGACAGGGGCCTCTGGTATCTGATGCCTTCCGGAAAGTAGCGATGGGGATGACTCGCGACCTCGCGCGCCGCGATGAACTCGGCGTAGAAGTTGCGGGAGGCGAATTTGAAGTAGGGACCCTTGTACTTGCGCACGATAGCCCCGATGTCGTTGCCGTAGATGGCCTTGGCCGTCTCCATACCGTCTTGGCCATGATTGTAAGAGGTCACGGCCAGGGGCCAACTGCCGAGCTTGCGGTAGGCGGTGCCGAGATAGCTCGCGGCACCCTCGGCGGCGGTCACCGGATCCAGGCGCTCGTCGACGGTGCCGTTGACGGTCATGTAGCGCTTACCGGTACCTCGCATGAACTGCCAGACCCCCACCGCGCCGACACTGGAGCGGGCGTTGGTCTGGAAGGAGGATTCAACATGGGGCAGGTAGGCCAGGTCCTCGGGTAATCCCCGGGAACGGAAGATCTCGCGAAATTTTGTGTCATAGCGGCCACTGATCGCCAGGCCCCGGCGGAAGCGTTCGCGTAAGCCCCGCTGACTGCGCACCCGGTCGCTGGCGCCGTAGATGGCCCATCTACCGCCGGCGTCCATGAGCTTATCGTACAAGGCCTGGTCGTATCTGTTCAGAGGCAGGCCTGCCCGTATCCGGTCCTCCAGATCCTCGAGGCGACGCTTGTAGTAGGCCTTGCGCGCCCATACGAAACGTTTCTGCCCAGCCGTGTAGCCGTTCAGGGTGGGCCCGGGGAGATCCGCCACCTCGTAGATCACCCCCATGTACTCGTCGTCGTGGATGGCGACTTCGCCACGGCTCCATTTACCGTAGACGTTACGCCAGAAGGCCACGTTATCTTTAATCTCGGAGGGGACCGGGAAGGTCCGGGAGTTGGTGGGGCGCTTCGCGGCGGAAACGGCCTTGTGCACCGGTTCCCGCTCGTTGCTGCTGGAGCAGCCCGCGAACGGGAGCACCAGAAACAGCAAGAGGATGAGCGGAATCCGGAAGCGGGTGGTTATCGTCATGGTGCAGATCCTCCTCCCCTTATCCTGGGATCTTGGCTGTCACACTAAAACTGAGGCCAAATATAGCCAAAAATTGGTAGAGTAAGCAAGTATCTTGAGTCTTTTCATGAACTTCACATGAACCCTCTAACCTGGATCTACCTTCAATCTTAGGACAAACCGACCTCCCTGGCGGTCTGCTTGTCGCCAGGTAGGCTGACGAACCGCCAAGGCTATGTTTTCAGGGGGATTTATACACGCTCGCCCGGTTCCGGTTGGCGAACCGACCGTCCCTGCGTCAGGAACTTAGGCAATTTCTGTCAAATGACAGACCAGCCTGCTTGTCTTTGCGTCCGTCTTCTGGGTCGCGACAACAGTTACATCGCACAACGATGCACCTGTTGTCGCTCCTTGAAGACGAACGAATAGCCGACCCATCCTGGTCTATCAGTTTCCGGCAATCGCCTTAGGAGTGACTACCATAAACCATTCCGTAGCCACATTGAAGCGACCGGATCGATTTTCCCATAGGCGTTCACCTTGGCGAACGATCAGGGCCCCATGTGGTTCCGCCTTGGTCTTCCAGCACCTCGCCGGTTTCGAGCCAAGCAGTTTCGGTCGCCTCGAAATCGGCGTCTAGGCGCTGCTTCTGCGCCATGAGCGACAGCAGACGGGGCTTGGCCGCCGGTTCATAGAGTAGGGGTAAGGCCAGCTCTCGCTCCAGCGCGCCGCGGCGCGCTTCGAGATCGGCCAAGCGGGTCTCCAGTGCCGCAAGGCGCCGCCGCAGCGGTTGCAGGTTGCGGCGCTGCTCCGCCTTAGTCCGTCGCTGGGTCTTGCGCGATGCGCCATCCTGGGACGGCGCCTGGATAGCCAGTGGGTCCCGATGTGTCTGTCGCCTGGCGAGCCATGCGGGGTAGTCGTCGAGATCCCCGGCGAAGCCGGTCACCGTACCCGCGTCTACCAGTAGCAATTGGTCACTCGTGACCCGGAGCAGGTGGCGATCATGAGAGACTAGCACCAGCGCCCCCTCGAACTCCTGCAGGGCCAGGCTCAAGGCATGTCGCATCCCGAGGTCCAGGTGGTTCGTCGGCTCATCGAGCAACAACAGGTTGGGTCCCTGCCAGATTAGCAAGGCCAACGCCAGCCGCGCCTTCTCTCCCCCGGAGAAGGGCGCCGTCGCTGCCGTGGCCTGATCCCCGCCGAATGCGAATCCGCCCAGATAGTCGCGCAATTCCTGCTCGCTATGGTCTGGGGCCAGGTGCCGGAGGTGCTCCATAGGGCTGGCGTCGGGTTGTAACTGGTCGACCTGGTGTTGGGCGAAATAACCCACCCGCAGACCTGGGGCCGGCAGGCGGCGACCGGCCCGTAAAGGCAGCACGCCGGCGAACAACTTGATCAGGGTAGATTTACCGGCGCCGTTGGGCCCGAGCAGGCCGATGCGCTCACCGGGGGCAAGGCTGAGGTCGAGCCCGGCGAGCACCGTCCGCTCCCCATAGCCGGCGCTGCCTGCTTCCAGCACCAGCAAGGGGTGGGGCAACCTCCCTTGAGGCCCGCGCAGCCGGAACCGAAACGGGGTCTCCACATGGGCCGGGGCAATCAGCGCCATGCGCTCCAGGGCCTTGAAGCGGCTCTGGGCCTGACGGGCCTTGGTCGCCTTGGCACGGAAGCGGTCCACGAAGCGGCGGACGCGGGCGATCTCTTGCTGTTGGCAGGTAAAGGCCGCCTGCTGTTGGGCCGAACGCTCGGCCCGCCGGCGCTCGCAAGCGCTGTAGTTGCCGGTATAGCTGGAGAGCCGACCCTGCTCAAGGTACAGGATAGCGTCCGTTATGGCATCGAGAAAATCCCGATCATGGGAGATAAGCAGCAGGGTCCCCGGGTAGGCCTTGAGCCAGGACTCGAGCCAGAGCACCGCGTCCAGATCCAGGTGGTTGGTCGGCTCGTCCAACAGCAACAGGTCGGAACGGCACATGAGGGTACGGGCCAGGGACAGGCGCATGCGCCACCCACCCGAGTAGCTGTCCACTGGCCGCCGTTCCTCGCCGGGGGTGAAGCCGAGCCCGTGCAGCAGCCGGGCGGCACGGCTCTCGGCACCGTAGCCGTCGATCGCCTCCAGGCGTCCATGCAGCTGGGCTTGACGCAGGCCATCCCCTTGCTCCTCGGCGCTCGCCAGCTGGGCCTGCACCGCCCGTAGCTCCCGGTCCCCGTCGAGGACCAGCTCGATGGCCGGCCGCTCACCGCTCGGGGTCTGTTGGGCCACGTGGGCGATCTCCCAGTCCGGGGGGACCAGGAGCTCGCCCTGGTCCTGGTGCAGCTCACCGCGGATCAGCGCGAACAGACTCGATTTGCCGCAGCCGTTGGGGCCCACCACCCCCACCTTGCGGCCGGGATAGATAGTCACATCTGCATCCGCGAAGAGCAGCTTGGAACCACGGCGCAGGCTAAGATCGCGCAGCTGCAACATCTGGTATCTGGTTTCGATTGATGCTACGAACGTTCCCGCAGTTGACCTTCCCTGGCACCTGGATTCCGGCCATCCCTGCCGGAATGACGGGTTTCCGCTTCACCGTCGTTCCGGGTGGGGGGTCCCGAATGGGACCCCGGAACCCAGTCGTCCAGGGATGGCACTGGCCTGCGGTCCTCTTTTAGACAGCCTCTGAATGCACTCTAACCCGACAACCGATTTGGTAAGAAAAAACCACGAAATCACGCGAATCGGTGCGAATCAATTCGTGCCGATTCGCGTGACTCGTAGTTCTCCTCTTTGTTATCGACCGGCAACGTTTAACTTAGGCGATTTCTGTCAAATGACAGACCAGTCTGCTTGTCTTTGCGTCCGTCTTCTGGGTCGCGACAACAGTTACATCGCACAACGATGCGCCTGTTGTCGCTCCTTGAAGACGAACGAACAGCCGACCCATCCTGGTCTATCATTTTCCGGCAATCGCCTTAATGGCATTGGGATGGGATTCAACCGACCAGGGCGACCACGGCCCCGGTCAGAAAACAGGCGAGATTGCCCGCAAACAGCGATTTGGGGCCGAGCGCGAAGATGTCCCGACGCCGCTCCGGGACCATGGTCCCGAGACCACCGAGGAGGATCCCCAGACTCCCGAGATTGGCGAAGCCACACAGGGCATAAGTGAGAATCAGGCGACTGTGGGAAGACAGGCCATCCTCCGGCAGGGCCGCCAGCTTCAGATAGGCGATCAGCTCGTTGAGCACGATCTTGGTGCCCATCAGCTCCCCGGCCAGGTTCGCTTCCCCCCAAGGGATGCCGAGCAGCCAGGCAACCGGGGCCATGGCCCACCCGAGCAGGCGCTGCAGACTCAGGGCCTCCCCGCCTACAGCGGGCAAAAGACCGAACAGCTGATTGACTAGACTCACCAGCGCCACCGCAACCACCAAGGTCGCCGCGACACTGACCACCAGCTTCACACCCTCGAAGGTGGCGCTGACGGCGGCCTCTACACTGTTGTTGAAATCTTCGGTCAGGACGGCCGTCTCGTCAGATCTGCCCTTATCGACGCCCGGCACCAGAAGGGCGGCAACCGCGATGGCGGCGGGGGCGCTGATCAGGGATGCCGTCATGAGGTTGCCGGCGGCATCCGGTATCACGGGGGCCAGAATGGTCGCGTAGAGCACGAACATGTTGCCTGCAATGGTCGCCATGCCCGCGGTCATGACCATGAACAGCCCGGCGCGACTCATATCCCGCAGGTAGGGCCGGATGAGCAAGGGCGCCTCGATCATCCCGACGAACACGTTGGCGGCCGTCGATACGCCGACCGCGCCACCGACCCTGAGCATCTTACGCAGCATCCAGGCAAAGCCGCGCACAATCAACGGCAGCACGCGCCAATGGAACAGCAAGGCGCTGAGCACACTGACCAGCAGGATCAAGGGCAAGCCCTGAAATGCGAGGATGAAAGTATGTTCCGGGTATGGGGTTGCAAAGGGTGCGGCGCCACCGCCCAGGTAACCGAATACGAACGCCGTACCCTCCCGAGTCGCTGCCTGCACCGCCAGCACGGCCTGGTTCAGCGCCTCGAAGGCGTTCTCCACCGGCTCCGATCGCAAGAGCAAAAAGGCACAGGCGAACTGGAGCAGGATACCGGATACCACCAGCCGCCAAGACACGGAGCCGCGGTTCTCGCTGAAGGCCCAGGCCAGACCGAGCAGGATTGCGATGCCGAAAGCTGCCTGCCATGCCATTGGCAACCGTCCCCCAATATAAGCCCAGGGCGAGTGCCTATAAAGCCTCCCGAGAATTTCGCCCTGGTGGATCGGGATTTTAACCCCAAAGGTACAGAAGGCGCGTGGGTTGAAACTTCAAGCTCGGACCAATTCGATTTACATCTTTAGCAATGGGCAGTTTTTCCAACCAGGCAACCTCAGATTCCAGGTGGGAATGTTCTGCATCGCAGGCTAGGGCTCCCCTATAAAGGCTCTCCGGGTTCAGCCAGTACTCAGCAGGCTGCCGAAACACGCGTTCGAATTTGAGGGCGCTTTCGGGCGTAATGGGGGCCTTGGCCTTGATGATCTCGTTGATGGTCTCCTTCGCCAGACCAGTTCGCTCGGACAGCTCGACCTGGGACATGCCTCGGTTTTCCACCTCTTCCTCCAATAGCTCACCCGGAGGCACCAGATAGTTTGGGAGGTATTGATTTTCGATTGTATTACTCGTGAGTGCCCTCCACGCCGAGAATCACGATGGCTGTGACGCTGTCCCAGCCGAGTCCACCTTCCACCGGGAAACAGGTCGAGCTAGTTACTGGTGTCGACCGCAATCACTGGGCGTTGAATGGGCATCGTTGCTGGCTACTCCGGTGTGAGCTTGGCTGGCCTGAGTTTACCCTCTTGCAATACCTTTTGCGATACCCTCCCAAAAGCGTAGCGAGGGGGCTTGGGGAGAGGGCGATTTAAACCGGCAGCCCCCTGGGAGCGCTGGCATCTTGCCGGCATCCGTGGGTACGGGCCACCTGGAGGGGAAAAAGGGGAGGGGAAAGAGGTCCCCCCGGATCAGCCCATCTTATCGCCACCTGCCGCCTGGAAGGCGGCGCTCCCGGCGACGGTCTTTTGCGACACCCTCTCAAGGGGGCGAGGGGGCAAACGGGGCATTACTTTCGATCGCAACACGTCAGATCCTCCGTATAAAAAAGCCACGGTTTTCAACGACTATTGGAAAGCGTATCAAGCCGTGATTCCAGATGAGCAACATCGCCCTGTGGGTAAAGAAATGGGAGAAACGGCCCATGTTGAGCGATGGAATAATACCTTGCGCCAGCATTTAGCACGCTTCGTACGCAAGACCTTATCTTTCTCCAAGTGCAGTCGTATGCATGAGATTTGTTTAAGACTCTTCCTGCACCGCTATAATACCGAATTGTTGCCGTCTGTTAGCTAATATTCCACTTATATATCAACCACTACCGTCGAGCGTATTCAGCAGCTTGCCGCTCTGTTTGCCATTGATGTAGCCGCCTACGCAGTGATGAGCAACCACTACCACATCGGGGTGCGCATCGACCGGGAACGGGCCAACGGGCCTTGGCGTGGTCAATAGAGGAGGTACTGGGGCGCTGGATGGGGCTTTTCACCGGACCCTTGCTGGTAACGCGATATCTCTCGGAATCACGGACGGAGGTGAGCCAGGCGGAGATTGCCAAGGCCGCGGCATTCAGGCCGCGCGAGCGATGAAGTTTTCATAGCTTTGATGATTTCAGCTATGAGAGACGACTCGGAGGGGGTGCGCTGTCTTTCCGGTCCCACGCGGCGCGCCTTCCATTGTGGGCCCTCGAGATCAAGAGCGCCAACCGCCGCCCACACCGGACTCTCGATAGTCAGGCACAGCTCCCCGCGGTCCAAAAAAAACGGAAGTATGTACTTAACGAAACCACAGTGGTTTGAACCTTGCGGACGGTAAGTTTAGTAGCTACCCAAAGGCTTGATGGGTGGCAGTAAGCCACCCCCGCCCTGGGCCAGCATTACCCTAGTTTTGGGCTTGGGGTTTCGCTAAGTACATACTTTCGAAAAAAGCGCGACGAAATGCCACGCTTAAGATTACCACCAAAGGAGGATGGAAGAGCACACTGAAATGCCGTGTAGTATTTCAGCGCATCAGCATTTTCTTAAATTCAGAACCAACTGTCAACCCTGATATGGACAAGATGCCGACCGAGCGTGCCTTGAGGCTCCTGACCCTAGACCTCGACGATACCCTCTGGCCCTGCGAGTCGGCCATCGAGCGGGCGGAGGCGGTGCTCTATGCCTGGCTGGAGCGGACCGCGCCGCGGTTGACGGAGGTCTATGATCGGGAGGCCATGCGCCGCCATCGTCGAGCACTGATGATGAGCCGGCCCGAGCTCGCCTACGATCTTACGGCGGTGCGTCGGCACTCCCTGCGCGGCCTGCTCGCGGCCTACGGCTATGACGTGGCCCTGGCCGATGCCGCCGTGGCCCTGTTCCTGGAGCACCGAAGCCGGGTCGTACCCTACGCGGACGTGCTCCCCGCCTTGCGGGCCCTGGGCGCCGAGTACCCGTTGGTGTCGGTCACCAACGGCAACGCCGACGTGGCCCGCACGCCCTTGCGCGGTCTGTTCAGGCGGTCCCTGACCGCTGCCGATGTGGGAGCCCAAAAACCGGCACCGAATCTCTTTCTCAGCGCCCTCCGATGGGCCTGCGTGCCCCCGGAACGGGCCCTGCACCTGGGGGACGATCCCTACCGGGACGTGGAGGCGGCCCGGCGTTTAGGCATGACGGCGGTTTGGATCAACCGGGGGGGTGCTTCCTGGCCCCATGCGCTGGAGCCGCCCGCCGCTGAGGTAACAAATCTCGGGCAGCTGCGACGCTGGCTGGAGGATCACCGGCGTGCGCTTTGAGGTCCTGGCGCGGGATGGGGGGGCAAGGCGCGGACGTCTGACCTGCGACCGCGGCAGCGTCGAGACCCCCGCCTTCATGCCCGTAGGCACCTATGGCACCGTCAAGGCTATGACGCCGGAGGAGCTGACTGGTCTGGGGGTCCAGCTCATCCTCGGCAACAGCTTCCATCTGATGCTGCGGCCCGGCGTAGAGATCATCCGCCGCCACGGTGGTCTGCACCGCTTCATGCACTGGGAGGGGCCGATCCTCACCGATTCCGGCGGATTTCAGGTCTTTAGCCTCGGGGACCTGCGGCGGATCACGGAGGAGGGCGTGCACTTCAGGAGTCCGGTAGACGGCAGCCCGGTCTTCCTGACGCCCGAGGATGCCATGGCGGTGCAGCAGGGGCTGGGCTCGGACATCGTGATGATCTTCGACGACTGCACCCCCTTTCCGGCGGACGAGGGCCGCGTGCGGGACTCCATGCTGCTCTCCCTGCGCTGGGCCGCGCGCAGTCGCGAGGCCCACGGGGACCATCCGGCGGCCTTGTTCGGCATCGTCCAAGGGGGGATGTACGAACGCCTGCGCGCGGCCTCCCTGGCGGGTCTGCTGGACCTGGGGTTCGACGGCTATGCGGTGGGCGGCCTGTCGGTGGGAGAGCCAAAGCAGGATCGGCTACGCATCCTGGATTTCCTGTCCGGGCGCCTGCCGGCGGACAGACCGCGGTACCTGATGGGCATTGGCACACCGGAGGACCTGGTCGCGGCGGTACGGCAGGGCATCGACATGTTCGACTGTGTCCTGCCGACCCGCAACGCCCGCAATGGCTTTCTGTTCACCAACAGCGGCATCGTCAAGATCCGCAACGCCCGCTACCGGACCGATGAAGGGCCCTTGGACCCGCTCTGCGACTGTGTTACCTGCAGGTATTACAGCCGCGCCTATCTGCATCACCTGGACAAATGTAAGGAGATCCTGGGCGCCCGGCTCAATACCATCCACAACCTGTACTATTATCAAGGGCTCATGCGCGCCCTGCGCGATGCGATCTCAGCAAAGAGACTGGATGCCTTCATCCATGAGTTCCAGGCCTTGAGGACCATCGGCACAACCGCTCGATGATCCGAAAATCCGGTATCCGAATGACCCAATTTCAGTTCCTATGCAATCATCCGGGACCTAACAACTAACCCGTAAGGCGGGATGCGCTGCGCTTTCCCGCCCTACGGTCCTAGAAACCCGGCGGATACAAGCGGGTTGGGCGTTCCCGGCTTTGCTAACCTACCCTGCTGGCGACTGACAACTGCCCCCTGACAACTGATAACTGATCAATGCGGTTCGCCGCTGGCCGGGCGTCCATTGATGCGGTTCGCGCCTCCTGGTAGTGCCCTCCTGAAGACCTGCCGCGCTCACCGCATCCTACAATCCCAACTCCCGCCAGCGTGTCTCGATCCGCTTGACGGAGACAGGGTAGGCAGTCCCGATCTGCTGGGCGAAGAGGGAGACCCGCAGCTCTTCCAGCATCCAGCGGATCTCCTCCAGGCGGGTGTCGAGCCGCCCTGCTGCACGGGCGGCGGTCGAGCGTTCCTGCCATTTTCCATGGATGGCAGCCATCTCCCGGATGCGCTGTCGATCCTTGGTGGCGGCGTGTGAGAGCTTCTCGACCCGGGCCTCCAGGGCCTTCAGGTAGCGGGGATAATCCTTGAGGTGTCGGTAAGGGACCTGCTGTAAGAAGCCGCGAAAGACCAGCATATCCAGGTGTTGGCTCATGTCCATAGCCGAGGCCATCCAATGGGTCTGGGTGATATCCGCGAGCCGCCTGCGGATGGTCTGGTAGCGGGTGAGTATCCGCCCGATCAGCACCCGGACATCCCGTGCGACGGACGCCAGCCGCGGGCGGTTCTGCTCCAGACGTGAGGTGAAGGTGTGCCGGTTCCGGATCGGTGGCCGGTCCTCCAGGAAGGTGAGATCCAGGATCAGCGCAACCAGCTCATCGGCTAGGTCTGCCGCTTCGGGTGAACTCCGGCCCACCGGTTGCGGCGCCTTGGCATACTGGAGGCGCATGCGGTCCAGCTCCGGCAGGTCCTTGCGCAGCGCACGCAGGTCCGGTCCCAGCTGGAGCATCAATAGCCGGCGTAGCCCTTGGCGCATAGCCAATGCGGCGCCGGCCTCCGAGTCCAGCACCCGGATGGCAACGCCGTCCCCCTGGTCCACCAGGGCGGGATAGCCGCGCACGCGAATGCCGCCGCGCTCCAGATCCAGGCTTTCCGGCAGGGCATCGAAGTCCCAACGCCTGATCCCCGTCCGTTCCAGCGCGCGGGACGGAATCTCGGCGAAGACCTGCCGCCCCTGGCCGCCGTAGCGGCGCTTGAGCCGGGAGAAATCCTCCTCCAACGCCACCTGACGCCCCTGATCGTCCACCAAACGGAACTTCATGCGCAGATAGCCGGGTATGGCGGACGTGTCCCAGGCGTTCTCGGGGACCGTGACCCCGGTCATCGCCTTGAGCGCCTCGGCAACCGCCCGGACCAGGGGCCGATCCGAGGGAGTTAGGCGCTCGACCAATCGCTTTGCCATTTCCGGAATGGGGACCAAGGCCCGGCGTAGCTGTTTGGGTAGCCCCCGCAGCAAGGCGACCAGCAGCTCCTCCAGGAGGCCGGGGACCAGCCACTCACACCGCTCGGGCGAGACCTGATTGACCAGGGGCAAGGGGACGGTGAAGGTCACCCCGTCCGCGCTCGCCCCAGGATCGAACCTGTATTCGAGGGGCAGCCGGGTGGCCCCCACCTGGAGGCTATCGGGGAACGCCTGCGCGGTTACTTCCCCCGCGTCCCGTTGCATCAGATCGCCCAGGCGCATATGCAGGAGCTTAGGTTCCTTGCGGGCCACCGTGCGCAGCCATTGCTCCAGCTGGGGCTTGGAATAGATGCCGCTCGGGACCCGCTGGGCGTAGAAGGCACAGATGGCCTCCTCGTCCACCAGAATGTCCTGCCGGCGGGATTTGGTCTCCAGATACCGGACGTACTCGATGAGCTCCCGGTTGTGACGCCAGAAGGGGGCCCGAGTCTCGAAGTCCCCTTCTGCCAGAGCGAAACGCAGAAAGATCTCCCTGGCCTCGCTCGGGTTGACGGGTCCGTAGTTGACACGGCGCCTGGGGACGATGGTCACCCCATAGAGGCTAACCTTCTCGTAGGCCGCCACCTGACCGGGACCGGCCTGCCAGTGGGGTTCCGCGTAGCTGCGTTGCACCAGGTGGGCGCCAGCCCGCTCGATCCAGGCTGGCTGGACCTTGGCGACGATGCGCCCGTACTGGCGGCTGGTCTCGACCCGTTCCGCTGCGATGATCCACTTGGGCGCTGCCCGAAACATTCCTTGGAACAGCCCGGAGCCCGGATGGATAGCGAAGCGGCTGTTGCGGGCGCCCTGGTATTCCCGCTGCTCGCCCTTGCAACCGATGTTGCTCAGCAGGCCCGTGAGCAGGGCGCGGTGGATCTCCTCATAGCTCCCCGCGGTCCGGTTCTCCCCAAAACCCATCTCCCGCAGCGTGAGCCTGAGCTGGGCGTGGATGTCGCGCCACTCCTGGACCCGGTTCCAGGACAGGAAGTGTTGTTGGCAGAGCTTTCTGAACTGGTTCCTGGATAGCTGGGCGCGCTCCTGCTCCAGAAATCGCCATAGGTTGAGAAAGGTGAGAAAGTCCGAGTCCTCATGCCGGAAGGTGGCATGGATTTGATCCGCCGCCTGCTGCTGGGCCTGTTGCTGGGTTGGGGGCCGCCCCCGCGGGTCCTGGACGCTCAGGGCCGTGGTGATGATCAGCAGCTCGGTCAGGCAGTGATGGTCCTGGGAGGCCAGCAGCATGCGACCGAGGCGTGGGTCCACCGGCAGGCGGGCGAGTTGCTCCCCCAGGGGCGTCAATCGGCCCCCGGCGTCCAGGGCCGCTAGTTCCTCCAGGGTCCGATAGCCGTCGGCGATCAGCTTGGCATCCGGCGCGTCGAGGAAGGGAAATTCCTCGATGGCTCCGAATCCCAGCAGTTTCATCTGCAAAATAACCGCGGCCAGATTGGTACACAGGATCTCCGGCTCGGTGAAGGGTGCACGGGCCGCGAAGTTGTCCTCCGAATAGAGCCGGATGCACAGGCCCGCCGTCACCCGCCCGCAGCGGCCCTTGCGTTGGTTGGCCGCGGCCTGGGAGATGCGTTCCACCGGTAGGCGCTGGACCTTGCTGCGCCGGCTGTAGCGGCTAATGCGGGCGAACCCCGGATCGATCACGTAATGGATACCGGGCACCGTGAGCGAGGTCTCGGCCACATTGGTAGCTAGGATCACGCGGCGGGTGCCGTGGGCCTGGAACACCCGCGCCTGTTCCTGGGGACTCTGGCGGGCGTACAGGGGCAGGATCTCGGTGGATGGTGGGTGGTGCTTGCGCAGGGTCTTGGCGGTCTCGCGGATCTCGCGCTCGCCGGAGAGGAACAACAAGACGTCGCCCGGACCCACCCGCGCCAGCTCGTCTAGGGCCGCGGCGATGGCCAGCTGCATGGCATCGTCCCGTTCGCCCACCTGCTCGTCCGCCGGCGGTCGGTAGCGCACCTCCACCGGATAGGTGCGCCCGGAGATCTCGATGACGGGCGCCGGACCCGCTGCGGCATTCGCGAAATGCGCGGCGAAGCGCGCAGGATCGATGGTGGCCGAGGTGACGATCAGCTTGAGGTCGGGCCGCCGGGACAACAGCCCCTTCAGATAGCCCAGCAGGAAGTCGATATTGAGGCTGCGCTCGTGGGCCTCGTCGATGATGAGGGTATCGTATTCGTTGAGCAACCGATCCTGCCGAATCTCCGCCAGCAGGATGCCGTCGGTCATCAGCTTGATAGCGGTCTCGGGTCGGATCCGGTCATGGAAGCGTATCTTGTAGCCCACCAACGTCCCCGGTTCGGTCCCGAGCTCCTGGGACAGGCGGCTCACAAGGCTGCGGGCGGCGATCCGCCGGGGCTGGGTATGGCCGATGCGCCCGGCGATGCCCCGCCCCAGGTCGAGGCAGAGCTTGGGCAACTGAGTGGACTTGCCGGAGCCAGTCTCGCCGCACAGCACCACCACCTGATGGTCGCGGATCAGCGCCGCTACCTCGTCGCGGCGCTCACTGACAGGCAGCTCCGGGGGATACTGGAGATCGGGGACCAGGGATTGGCGCAGCTCGAGAACGGCCTGAGAACGGCGAATGGCACGCCACAGCTCGGCGCGGTCGCGCTCGCCTGCCTGCCCCCTCTGTGCGCGTCGTTTCAGGCTGCGCAGCCGACGCCGAAAGCCATGCCGGTCGCGCAGCAGGCAGGCATCAATGTCCGGATCGGTCGGAAGCTGAGATTGGTTCAAAGGTGCCCTTTATCGACTACCCAAGAGCAACCGATGCACGCCGAAGCCGGCGCTTTTCCATCCCTATTTACTTTAGGCCCCACCCTTACATATCAGGGTAGTGGTACTACTTGAGTAGTAGAGCAAGTCTTTGCATGACGGAACGACCCGACAGTTGCCCCAAAACCGGAAACAAGCAACCTAACTGTTCCCGTCGGCACACACAACAAGCCCCTCTCCCGTCGGGAGAGGGGTTGGGGAGAGGGGATCAAATCGGTTCCCACTTAGGCGATTGCCGGAAAATGATAGACCAGGATGCGTCGGCTATTCGTCCGTCTTCAAGGAGTGACAACAGGCGCATCGTTGTGTAATGTGACTGTTGTCGCGACACAGAAGACGGACGAATAGCCGACGCATCCTGGTCTATCGTTTTCCGGCAATCGTCTTAAAACTACCTATCATCTCCTGTCAAACGGTCTTGACCCTGGCTCCGGGTCTCATTCGCCGCCTTGGGTCCTTCCCCGGCGCCCTCTTTCGAGTGGCCCTAACTCCGCGGTTCATAGGTGAGCCCGTTTGAGCCAGCAATGCCTTGGGAATCTGCGGCGGCTCAGTGGCCATCTCGCTTGAGCGTTCCTGCGTTCGGGACAGCAGATTCGGGACCAGTTTCTCTGAAAATCCGGCAATGAAGCAACCGATGAACAGCTTCGCGAAATCCTTATAGTTTAAGCCCTGATATGAACCATCGGATTCCGGTGAAAGATTCGGAAATACCTCGCCGTCAACGAGTCCGGAGCGGACGAAAAAACAAGATGAAGCCCGCTCCGATGCCGACCAGGACGCGGGTGAGGATCAACCACCAGCAGCGGTTCAGCTTGAGATCGTCGAATGTACCATCGGCGAGGCGCTTCACGCCCCGGCGAATGCGACGAACGGCAGTAGCCAAGGGTTGTCCGGACTTACCTGGCCATCAAATACCAATCCGTGTGACATCAGGAGTACGAACACGAGTCCAAACGTGAGCATGCAGATCGTCTCCGTACGCCCCGTAATCTCTCGCGTGTATACGCGTCGCGCTTCGTTTTTCGTATGTCGCCACTGCAGGTCGCTGATCAGGCTCGAGAGGAGCGCTGCTAAGCCCTTGGGATCCTCCTGCAGCGATTCTGCGCGCTTCCGATACCAGCTCGTGGCAGTCGCCAGCAGCGACTGTTCCGCATCCAGCAACCGTCGTTCGAGCTCGACGTGCAGGGTCGGCTCGTCGTAGAGCTGCACCAGCTGCTGCTCAATCTCATAGGCATTCTGCCAGGATAGATCTTTATCCTCCCTTTCGGTTATTTTCCGTATCCGCTGCAGGGCCTTCGGAACCGGATCCGGCGCTTTTTCCTCAATCTTGGTCTCGATCTTAATGATATAGGCGCGCAGGGGTGGTGTGGAACTGGCCCGTCAGGGCCTTGACTTCGTCCACTTCCGATCCTTTCACGCATCCGAAGTTCAAGTGTCTGCAAAACCAGTCTCTTATCTCCGCCATAATTGTTTTCTCACTCGTCTCCAACGGCCAACCAGCGCAAAGCATAGCAGGGAGGAATCTTCCGAGCCACGGGAGATTCGGGATGACCGACTGGTCAATTCAGCTGAACGCGTTGCCCCCAAGGTATCTGCGAACGACCCTTGACCAGCCAGACGACGGGATAGGGCGGTGCCTGGGGTGGGAAGGCGCCCTGGGCATCGGTGAAGTAGACTAGGAGGTGGGGGCGCAGGCCCGTATGCTCGATCCAGTCGAACACGGGCAGAAAGCTGGTGCCGCCGCCGCCCCTGATCGCGGCGGGCGGCGTGAACTCCTCCCAGGGCTCGAAGATCCAGGGCGCGCCTTCGCCCAGCTCCGTGTCGCAGGGCAGCAGGGTGACGCGGGCCCGGACCTGGCCCTTGAGGGCATCGATCTCGGCGATGAACTCCGCCAGCTCCCGCGCCTTGATGGAGCCGGAGGTATCCACCGCCACCACCAGCTGGAGCTGGTGGCTACGCAGGGTCGGGAGGATGAAATCCCCCTCGCGTCGGGACGGGCGCATATAGCTGTAGTCGTCCCGCACCGCTGCCGTCATATAGCGTGCGAGCAGCATGCGCCAGGGCAGCTGGGGTTGCAGCAGGTGGTCGATCATGCGTGCCAACTCGCCCCCGAGCTTGCCCGCCTGCATGGCCTGTTGGGCCGCACCGGCCATACGTTGCTGCCACTGGACGTTCAGAGTCTCCTGCTCGTCCGGCTGCAAGGGTTCCGGCTCGGATCGCACCTGGGTGTCGCTCTATTTTCCGTCTTCGGCCTGCTCCCCGTCCTGGGGATCGGCCGCCGGCGGCCGGTCCGGCAGATCATCTTCCCGCAAACCGCTGTCGCCACCCCGACCCCGGTTGTCACGGTCGTAGGCGTGCCTATCCAAGGTTTGGGAGGCGTCGTTGTCCTCGATCAGCGGGTAGATCTCTTCGGCCGTCATGCCCTTGTACATCGGTACATGCAAGGCCTCGGGCGGGACCTCGAGGCCCGCGTCGATCAGCAGGGGGTTGATGGCATAGTCACAGGCCAGGTCCCATTTATGCCGCACCCGGTGCCGGCGGCGGGCGAAGTGGGAAAGGGCGCAGTGCAGGGCCTCGTGGGCGAGCATGAACTGGGTCTGTTCGATACTCAGCTGCCGGATATACTCGGGGTTGTAGTAAAAGGCCCGGGCATCGGTAGCGGTGGTCGGACACCAATCGGGAGCCGCTGGATTCATGGGCAGGCGCAGCACCAGGGCGCCGAGGAAGGGCTGGTCCAGGATCAGACGGGTACGTGCCGCCGCGAGCTTGGTCTCAATGGTCCGGATGTCGACCGCCATGGGTATCGGCTGCCCGCTCAGTCGTCGATCATGATGTCCGCCACCGCCTGGGCCCAAGTGGCAAACGCGGGGACCTCGAACAGTGCGTCACCGATCGCCCGGTGCAGGTCGGAGACCAGCATGACGCCCATCTCGCGCTGGGGAAAGCGCCCGGCATAGACCAGGATATTGTCGATGACCTGGGTGGCGGAATCACTGCCGGCGACGCGGATGGCCTGGCCCACCAGGGCGGCGGCCATTGCGTACTGCAGGTCGATCTCGGTAGGGACGGGAACCTCTTCGCCGGTCAGGATGGCATCCAGATCGGGCATCTGATCCAGGCTGGTGATAAAGGCGTGGAGCTCGATGCCCGCCGCCGGTCCGACGCAGGCCTGCAGGGTGCCCCACAGCAGCTCGGGCTGGTCCTCGAACTTGCGCAGGCCACGGTGGGCGAATTCCCAGGAGCGCGGAGACGGAAAGGCCACCGGATTGTGGGCCGGATCGAAGTCGAACAGGAGCTCGGGACGAAAGCGCAGGAACCCAATGATCCGCTCATCGATACCGTTAGCATAGGCCCAGGCCACCCAGTCGTCCAGGTGGGTATCGACCTCGAAGTGGGAGAACCGATTGGCCAAGGGCGCCGGCATGGTATAGGTCACGCCCCGATCTCCCTGACGGTTGCCGGCGGCGAAGATGGCCCAGTGGTCGGGCACCTGGTACTCCCCCAGGCGGCGGTCCAGAATCAGCTAGTAGGCCACCGCCGAGACCGCCGGCGGCACCGAGGTGATCTCGTCCAGAAACAGGATACCCTGCGGACCGTGGCGTTCCGCGTCCGGCAGGAGCACGGGAACCGCCCACTCGACGCGATTCCCGACCCGGAAGGGGATGCCCCGCAGGTCGCTGGGCTCCATCTGCGAAAGCCGAATATCGATGACCGGGGTTTGGTGCGCGGCGGCGATCTGGGCCACCATCTGGGACTTGCCGACGCCGGGGGGCCCCACAACATGACCGGGGTGTGATGGCCTGCGGAGGTACTGAGAAACTCCTGATCCAGGATGCGAAGCAGCTGGGCGGGACGCATGCTTAGAAAGCTTCCTCGATGATGGAGTAGTGGATTGTGCCTCGACCGATCACGCCGAGCATTTTTGGGCCGGCCTGACCGCGGTCTCTAGCAGGGGTCCGCGGCGGGTGACCCCCAAGGCGGGGCCTCGGTTACGGATAGGGTATTCTAACCCACTGCTACTGGCAGGCATTAACCCGTAGGATGTGGTGAGCCGTCGGGCGCGGGACCGCGCCCGGCGGCGAACCGCATCTTTGGACGGTGGACGCACCCAACAAGGTCCCTCGCTTCGCTCGGGATAAATGTTGGGCACGGGCCATCCAAAGGTGCGGTCCGCTGCCTGCCAGGCGCCCATTGATGCGGTTCGCGCCTCTTCGTAGTGCCATCCTATAAGACCTACCGCGCTCACCGCATCCTACGTCCAACCTACGGGCTTTGCCCGACCTACCCGACTCGCTTCCAAGCCAAAATCTTGTTTTAGCAGTGAGTATTATTTGGTGGCCCTGTGTTCTAATCCACCGCTACTGGCAAGCATTAGAAAAACAAAGTACTCTTGCACATCTTTCCGCGACCTGCTTGTCGACTCTGCGGTTAGGGTGGGACTGCCGCTTTAGTGAGAGACATGAAGGCACACGGGTTGGTTGCCGCTGCCGCCATACGCTCGGCAGCCTGGTCCCGCTGGTTGCGAACACTGTAAAACGAGAGGCCCTTAAGGGGCTGGCTAAAAACTAACCTATTGATTTTTAGTTAGAAAAACTACAGATTTCCTCTGGCTCCCAGGCTCCGGCGTGGGACCAAGCTGGTCCCGACGGAGGAGGGATCTTGACGCTCCAGCGTCACCAGGCTTGGCCGCTGGAGCGGCCAAGGTGGTGTTCCCACGTTGGAGCGTGGGAACGAGTAAACAATAAGTTAGTTCTTAGACAGGCTCTAAGGCCTGAACATCAGCAATGCTCGGAGATCGGATATGAATCAGTTTTACTATAACGCCGTGACCAAGATGGAGCAGATGGGTGTCGACGACGAATACATCCAAGGCTGGCAGTGCGGATTTCTGCAGAATCCCAAACGTGAAGAGCAGCGGCTGACCGAGGCCTACGAGGCCGGTTACTCCGACGGCGAAGAAAAGACCACCGACAACTTCGGAGACTGGGCCAGGAAGTGATCCCGGTCGATCGAACACAAATCAGGCTTTGAGAAGGGCGGTCGTTTCCGCCCTTTTTTATGAGGGTGTCGCAGAAGGCACGGGTCTTCGCCCCCTTTGATCCCCTCACCCTAAGCCCCCTGGGAGCGCCGGCATCTTGCCGGCATCCGGGGGTACGGGCCTCCGGAAGGGAAAGAGGCCCCCTGGATCAGCGCCTTACCGACACCTGCCGCCTGGAAGGCGGCACTCCCGGCGACGGATTTTTGCAACACCCTCGCTTGTGGAGGGAACCACCGGCGATCGGTAAGCCGGTGGCTGGTGATTCTCGTTACGCAATCCCCGATCCAACCTGAGAGGAGATACGACCCATGAGATACGGAGGACCGGGACCGTTCGGACTGGATTTCCACAAGGATGTCATCGGGTCGAGGTCCCCGTGGCCTTCGGGCTTTCGACCAGGACCGTAGGGCAGGATGCGCGCCGTCTACGCCAGTCGTGATCGAAGCTGGGCTCGATGACGATCACGACCACGATCTTGGGATTTCATGAGGCGGGATGCGGCCATCCCTGGCCTTTCCCGCCCTACTTGCTATCCGGAGGAACGACGAGGAAAAACCCTAACATAATCTTACAAGGTAATGGTTCAGGGCCCTACTGCTTTTGCCATCTCTGGCCCTGGATTCCGGCACTCCCTGCCGGAATGACGAGGTGGAGGTTGGTAGACTTCAGCACTTGAAATTTATCCACCACCAATTTTTCAAGGCGTCCTCGACATGAATACCTCCACCGACAAGCTGCGGCAGTTCCTCGCAGACCCCGATCTGCTGCTCATGCCCTGCTGCTTCGACGCCCTCTCGGCGCGGCTCATCGAACAGGCCGGTTTTCCCCTGACCTTCATGAGCGGCTTCGCCGTCGCGGCGGCGCGGCTGGCCCTGCCGGACACCGGGCTCATCTCCTACACCGAAATGCTCGACCAGGGCCGCGGCATCCTGGATGCCGTCTCCTTCCCCGTCATCGGCGACGGTGACACCGGCTACGGCAACCCCGCCAATGTGCGGCGTACCGTGCAGGGCTATGCCGACGCCGGGTTCGCCGCCATCATGATCGAAGACCAGCTCGCCCCCAAGCGCTGTGGCCACACCCGCGGCAAGGAGATCGTGCAGCGTCCCGAGGCCCTGTCCCGCATCAAGGCGGCCGTGGATGCCAGGGAGCAGGGGGCGGATATCCTCATCATGGCCCGCACGGACGCCCGCGCCACCCACGGCCTTGCCGAGGCCCTGTGGCGCATGCAGGCATTCGCCGATCTGGGTGCGGACATCCTGTTCCTGGAGGCACCCCAGGACGAGGCCGAGATGGTCGATTTCTGCAACCAGGTCCCGGGCCCCAAGATGGCCAACATGCTGGCGGGGGGCGTAACCCCGGTGTTGTCACCCCAGCGCCTGCAGGAGATCGGCTACCGGATCGCCGCCTATCCGCTGGCCCTGCTCAACAGCGCGGTCTACGCCATGCAGGAGACCCTGCGTGGGCTTGCGACAGGAGACCTGCCCCGGCGCAGCGTCGACTTCGTCACCATCCGCCACATCGTCGGATTCGACCAATACGACCGGATCCTGCAGCAATACACAAGCCCGGATCCAGCCCGTAGGGTGAGCCACGCCCACCAACCGGAGCGCCGGCGTCCCGCCGGTCCAGGCCGGCAAGATGCCGGCGCCCCGGAGCCACCCCCCAAGGTGATATTTCAGCCGTGATGATTATTCGGTAGCCCTGTCCGGGGTGTCGTCCTGGTAGTGGACAAGCCGGCATCCGTCTATACTAAGGGGCTTCTCAATTAGCCAAATCTCGTAACAATCAAGCTGGAAAACGCGGGCAAGCCCCGCACCTATCGCCGTCGACCGACCGGGCGGTAGCGATAGGTGCGGGGCTTGCCCGCGTCTACCGCGTAGTCAGCGGTGGGCGCCGGCGCGGCATCGGGGCCATATGATTGTCAGCGAGTCGCTCATCACGGGTTGTTATCCTTGGATAATTTATTGATTGAGAACGTCCCCTAGTCCTATGATGACAAGCAACTACAAACGATTCGGAGTACCCATCCTGGCACTGAGTCTCCTCGCGCTGATCGGATGCGCAGGGGCGGCGGCGACCGGTGCTCTATCCGAACGCCCACTTTAACTCGGTTGGTGAGGCCCGGGCCCGCGCGGGCGTGGACCACTGCCTGCGGTCGGCCAAGGATTTCGGTGCGCCCGTCTATGGCGGTGCGGACGTGGCGCGCGATACGGTCGCGGGTGGAGCGATCGGCGGTGCGGCCGCGGGTGCCTGGGCCTGGTTCGGGACGGCGAGAAAGACGCTGGCAACCGGGCGCTTGTGGGCGCCGCGGCCGGTGGTGCTGCCGGTCTGGTCAGAGGCGCCTTACGCGTCGGTAAGTCCTCACGGACCTTCCGGGGCTTCGTGAACTGCTGCTGACCGAACGCGGCTACGACGTGATCGGCTGGCAGTGACCTGGCCAGTCCTCCGGTTTCCTGCGCAATACCGTAGGGTGGGCTGTGCCCACCGTAGACGCCCACCAGTGGCTCAGCAATCTCTGTTTTGGAGTGCGGCGGCGACTTCTCCCCGGTACTTACCGGAATCCGTGGTGCCTGACCTGAGCACAGGGTCGGTCATGGAGCACCCACCTGCCGCCGCTTTGGATTTGGCGATGCCTCCGCCCCAGGTAAAAACGTTGCGGCCAAGGAGAAGCACCGTCGCCGCGGCGCGTGTGGAACCCGATGCCCAGGTTCACAGTAACCGCTGCTGGTATCCCCTGTCGCTGGGGTCTGATTCAGCCGCGCCGCTTTGCCGGCGCACTCCAATCAGGACGCAGCGCGCTTCCGTGCGTCTGCTGCGTCTTAAGCGGTTCATTGCTAAGGTTGGAATCCTTCCGGCCTTACCATTCGGTAGCCCTGCCTTGTCCGGCCGGCTGTGCGTCTTTGAACAGCCGTTCAGGACCATCCGTCTTTCCCGTAGCTGATTCCTGTTTAGGGAGAAGCACCGGTCGATAGATGTGCATCTGTAATGCAGCGCACCCGACCCCCGTAGATCGAGACCTAACTTATCGGAGAGAGCGCCTGTGGATCCCGGAATAGTTAATCTCACCATCGAAGGCTTCCGCGTCTTTCGTGAGCTGAAGCTCGAAGGCTTGGGGCGAGTCAATCTGATCACCGGCTGCAATAATACGGGGAAGTCCTCGTTGTTAGAGGCGGTGCGTATTCTGGCGTCGAATTCCCCTTCGGCGACGATCCGTAGCATTCTGACCCATCGCGAGGAGGATGTTCTCGAGACAGATGAACCGAGCAAGCAGGGCTATGCCGAAATTGCTGTGCAGGTTCTGACCCTGTTTCACGGCTCTCCGGAGTTGTCCGGATCCTGGGAGCCCATCGTGATAGCGGCCGGTGGCAGTCAGCAACCGATGAATTGACCCTGTCGTTGGATTGGTTCTTCGAGGAACGGGCCGAAAACGGAACGGGAAAATATGTACCGCGCCAGATGGAGCTTCTCGATGAGAAAGACGGTATTCCTTTGCTGACATTCGATACCGGCGATACCAAGCGCCTCCTTTCATTAGAAGATCTTCGGAGCTATCCCTATCACCTACACCTGTTTAGCCCGGAATCTAAGAGCGCCACGTCGATTTCCTGCATCCACGTCAGTCCATACGGCGGCAAAAGCACGGTGCGACTAGGTACTCTCTGGGACAGGATCGCGCTGTTCGATTTGGAAGGCCAAGTGGTGGAGGCACTGGGTATTATCGATCCATCGATAACTGCCGTGTCCATGGTGGGGGGTGATAGACCAAGGCGTCCACGTACCGCAATCGTGCGTTCCGGTAAGATCCCTCGCCCGGTGCCGCTGCGGTCATTCGGCGACGGGCTGAATCGATTCTCCGGTATTGCCCTCTCTCTCGTCAACGCCAAAGACGGCCTGTTGCTTATCGACGAATTCGAGAACGGTACGCACTACAGTGTGCAGCTCGATACCTGGCGCATGATCTTCGGGCTCGCGGCGGCACTCGACGTACAGGTCTTCGCCACCTCGCACAGCTGGGATGCGATCGAGACCTTTCAAAAGGCGGCGGCGGAAACAGCGGAGGAAGGCGTGCTGGTGCGGCTCGCCCGCAAGGACGAGGACATCATTCCCACGGTCTTTCGGGAAGATGAGCTGAGGATAGCGACGCGCGACGGTATCGAGGTGCGTTGAGGTGGTGGGCAAGAAGATCCTGCTGGTCGAAGGCGAGGACGATAAGCATGTGCTCAAGCACCTGTGCGACCGATTTGGCCGCGCGCTGGCAGTCGCTACGGGATCGCCTCATCGACCTCGGATATCCCGGTGTCAGAAAGGATCCGGACCCGCAAGGCACCGTCTTGGAGCCACCGGCGGACGGGCTCTTGCCACGCGTCGGCATCTGGATCATGCCCGACAACCAGACAACCGGGATTCTGGAAGACTTCTTGTTGTCTCTGGTGCCGCCGGAGAGTCGGCTCTATGCCCATGTCCGAGCCAGCATAGCTTCGATCCCTGAGGGGCAGTAACGTTTCAAATCGCTCGATAAACCGAAGGCTAAAATCCACACCTGGTTGGCGTGGCAGAAAGAACCCGGTAAGCCGCTCGGAACCGCCATCACCGCTAAATCCCTCGATCCGAACGTTGCCCAGGTAGATGTTCTCATAGCCTGGTTGCGAAGGCTCTACACATAAGGTAATCGATCAGGCCCTGGCTGTTTTTGCCATCCCTGGCACCGGATTCCGGCCATCCCTGCCGGAATGACAGATGTCCATTTCACCGTCGTTCCGGGTGGGACCCCGGAATCCAGTGCCAGGGATGGCAGACGATTCATTGCTTCAATAACTTTAGTGCGCGAAGCGCATCAGAGTTGAAACTATGGACGTTAAGTCCCTTCACTTTCAGTCCGTGGCTTGTCCACGGATGAGGACTTTAGTCCTCCAGACTATGGACTTTCAGTCCATAGTGGTTGACTGCTCCATGCCCAGCCGGGTTCGGTTGTGGTTTCCGCAGCCTGGGAACGAAGGCAGGTTCACCGCACAGTACCCGCAATTTCAAGCGAAATGATGTACCAGCAGATTCATCACTTAAAATTCAGCCATTACCGGGAAAGGGAGTGGTAAGTTTCTAAGTGGTCAACGTAGAAGGGTTCATCAACCACTCCCCATCCTATCCTGCGCGTCCTCCGTGTCTGTGCGGTTTTCCGGCGCGACACGCTTACTCCGAGTTGTGCAATATCCGACCTTTCTCGTCTTCCACCGAGACCTTGATGGGGATGCCCTTGCGGATGCTGGCGCTCACGATGCAGAAGTCTTCGAACAGGTCCCTGCAGCGGTCGAAACGCTGGGTGCCGGCCAGCTCGTCGTTGACGATCAGCCTGACCTCCATGCCGCCGATGCGCAGGCGGTTCTTCTCGGTCCGGACCATGATGCAGGTGGCCTCGGTGCGTAGGCTGTTGGCGGGGGGGGCTTCCTTGGCCAGGCAGTAGAGCAGGCTGGCGCTCATACAGTTGGCGGCGGCCGCGGCGAGCAGACGGGATGCGTTGGGACCGGAGGCCTCGCCCAGGGGCGGCGGCTCGTCCATGAGGAGATCCGCGGCCTGTTTCCAGTCGAAGCGGACATTGATCTCGTAGTTTTCCCGTTGCTCCAGGTGGATGGTGAAACGACCTTCTTCGGACATGGGGCCTCCTCTCGTTGTTGAATCTTGTGGGTTGTCCAGATTCTACCGATTTTCACATAAAGCCTCGGCTACCGCCGAATTATTGTCTATACAACAGCCTTGTGAAGATTGAATTTGACCAGGCCTTGGGTCATATTTCACCCCTTCAGGCCATGAAAAACCGGTCTCAAAAACAGCCCAACCTCTTCATAAAACGTGTCCATAATCTGACGGGACTTGACAATCAGGAGCTCTCCCCATGGCAAGTGCCGATGATCTGATTGCCGGCGTGGGCGAGCAGCGACGGGCCTGGGAGGCGACGCTCGCCGAGCAGGGTCTGGCGGTGCCCGCACATCCGGTGCTCGAACGCACCTTGCCGGGCGTTTGGGAGGCGAGTGACTATGTCGCCAAGAGTTGTATCCGCTATCCGGACATCCTGCCGCAATTGCTCGCTTCCGGGCGTCTGGAGAGTTCTTGCGAACCGGGCGAGTTGGACCGCTTGCTGGCCGCTGAGCTGGAGGGCGTCACCGACGACCAGTCCCTCGCGGCGGCCCTGCGCCGGTTCCGCCGCCGCGAGTTGGTCCGCATCATCTGGCGCGACATCGCCGATTTGGCGGGACTCGACGAGACCCTGGAGGACCTGAGCGCCCTGGCGGATGCCTGTGTGGGTCATAGCCTGCGCTTGCTGCACGGTTGGTTGACGGCGGAGCTCGGCACCCCCCGCGACGCGGCCGGCGCCGAGCAGCACCTGGTGGTGCTGGGGATGGGAAAGCTGGGGGCACGGGAGCTCAATCTGTCCTCGGACATCGACCTCATTTTCGCCTATGCCGGGGTGGGCCAAACGGATGGTCGGCGCCCCTTGACCAATGAGCAGTTTTTCGTCCGTCTCACCCAACGCCTGATCCAGGCCCTGGATACCAAGCGGGCAGACGGCTTTGTGTTTCGGGTCGATACGCGCCTGCGTCCGTTCGGCGACGTGGGACCCCTGGCCATGAGCTTCGGCGCCATGGAGGACTACTACCAATCCCAGGCCCGGGAGTGGGAGCGTTACGCCCTGATCAAGGCGCGGGTGGTGGCGGGAGACCCGGCAGCAGGGGAGCAGCTCATGGCGATGCTGCGGCCCTTCGTCTACCGCCGTTATCTGGATTTCGGTGCCATCGAGTCCTTGCGTGACATGAAGCGGATGATCGACAAGGAGCTCCAACGCAAGGGCATGGCGGACAATATCAAGCTCGGCCCCGGCGGCATCCGTGAGATCGAGTTCATCGGCCAGACCTTCCAGCTCATCCGCGGCGGCCGCGATCCCGAGCTACAGCTCGGCGCCATTCAACCCGTCTTGCAGCGGCTGGGGGAGAAGGATCTGCTGCCGGCCCAGGCCGGGCAGCGGCTCGGCGCGGCCTACCGCTATCTACGCCGGGTGGAAAACCGGCTCCAGGCCTGGCAGGACCGGCAGACTCACGTGTTGCCGGAGGACGCGGCCGGGCGCCTGCGGCTGGCCCGCACCATGGGTTGCACGGATTGGGACGGCTTCTTCGGAGTACTCGAAGGACATCGGCAGCGGGTCCAGGCCGAGTTCGACCGGGTCTTCACCGCCCCCCAGGCGGAGGAGGAGCCCCAGGACCGACCCTTTGCGACCCTATGGAGCGGCGCGGCGGACGTCAGCCATTACCTGGAGCAGCTCGCCCAGACCGGCTTCAAGGACGCCGGCGCCGTCCTGAAACGCCTGCGGACCCTGCGCGATTCGGCGCTGCGCAAGGGACTAGGCAGACGCGGCAGGGACCGCATGGCCCGGCTCATCCCCCTGGTGTTGAACCTGGCCGCCGGCAGCCATGACCCGGATCTGGTGTTGGAACGGGTGCTGCGAGTGCTGGAGTCCGTGCTGAGCCGTACCGCCTACCTGGCAATGCTCATCGAGCATCCAATCATCCTGTCACAGCTGGCGCGACTGGCGGGGATGAGTCCCTGGTTCACCGACCGGATCGTGCACCACCCCCTGCTGTTGGACGAGCTGCTGGACCCCCGGCACCTCTATGCCCCCCTACGCCGGGTGGATCTGGACGCGGAACTCGACAGCCTACTCGCCCCCTTGGCCGCCGACGACCTGGAGCAACAGATGGAGCGCCTGCGCCAGTTCGCCCAGGGGAACATCCTGCGGGTCGCGGCGGCGGATCTCACGGACGTCATCCCTTTGATGGTGGTAAGCGATTATCTGACCGAGATCGCCGAGGTCGCGGTCTCCAAGGTGCTGGCGTTAGCCTCTGACCACCTGCAGGCGCGGCACGGGCGTCCCGGCGGGATCGAGGGTGAGGGCTCCGGGTTCCTGGTGCTCGGCTACGGCAAGTTGGGCGGCATCGAGCTCGGCTATGGCTCCGACCTGGATCTGGTCTTTCTACACGGCAGCGATCGGGTCAATGCCGAGACCCGGAGCGACCGTCCGATTTCCAACGACCAGTTCTATCTGCGCCTGGGACAGCGCATGATCCATATGATCACCACCCGTACCCCCTCCGGCCAGCTCTATGCGATCGATATGCGCCTGCGCCCCGATGGCGACAAGGGGATGCTGGTACGCTCCCTCAAATCATTCGCGTCTTACCAGACCCAGGAGGCCTGGACCTGGGAGCATCAGGCCCTGGTACGGGTCCGCCCGGTGGCCGGTGACCAATCGCTCGTGGAACGCTTCGGCCAGATACGGCTTGAGATCCTGTGCCGGGAACGGGAGCCGGAGCCTCTGCGGCGGGACGTGCGGGCAATGCGGGAATGTATGCGCAGGAACCTGGACCGGACCCGCAACGGATGGTTCGACCTGAAACAAGGGCAGGGTGGTATTGCCGACCTCGAGTTTATGGTTCAATACCTGGTGCTGCGGTGGGCCGCGCGGCACCCGGCGCTTGCCGATTGGACCGACAATATACGGTTACTCGAGACCCTGGCCCGCCTCGATCTGCTGCCGGGCACCGCGGCCACGGACCTGACCCATGCCTACAAGGCGCTGCGCGCCGCCTACCACCGCAGCGCCTTGCAGGAGCAACCTACGCACATCCCCGACGCTCAGCTGGTCGAGCCGCGGGAGCAGGTACGGACCTGGTGGCGGGAGCTGATGGAAGATTGAGACCTCCGGGAACCGCTACCAGGTAATCGTTCGGCCCTCACCTCGTCATTCCGGTAGGGAGTGCTGGAATCCAGTGCCATGGACGGTAAAACAGCAGGAGGCTGAACGATTACACCGAGATGTGGCGAGTGCAATGAACTGCATCTTTGGACGGCGGGCGTGCCCAACATTCGAAGTTTCGTGGATGTTTCGTGTCAGGCACACCGCTTACCAGGAGGTGGCACCCATCCATTGTCATGCTTAATAGAGCGTTGCTCCTATGAAAACACTACGAGAATACGGATTTTATCGAATAACCCTTCATCAAGACGCATAACATACACATCAAACGGAGACGATGATGACGAAGATGGCAGACCGTGACGGCCACATCTGGCTGGACGGCGAGATGGTGCCCTGGCGCAAGGCCAAGACCCATGTGTTGACCCACACCCTGCACTACGGCATGGGGGTCTTCGAAGGCATACGCGCTTACCGGACCGAACGGGGTGCCGCCATTTTCCGCTTGCGCGAACACACGGACCGCTTGTTCAACTCGGCCCACATCCTGGGGATGACCCTGCCCTACGACCGGGAGACACTGGACACGGCCCAGCAGGCCGTGGTGCGGCAGAACGGGCTCGACTCCGCCTACATTCGCCCCATGTGTTTCTATGGCTCCGAGGGTATGGGTCTGCGCGCCGATAATCTGAAGGTCCACTGCATAGTGGCGGCCTGGGAGTGGGGTGCCTATCTGGGCGAGCAGAACATGCGGGAGGGCATCCGCGTCCGGGTCTCGTCTTTTACCCGCCACCACGTCAATATCACCATGTGCCGAGCCAAGGCCAACGGTAACTATACGAACTCCATGATGGCCCTCCAGGAAGCCCTGCGCGACGGCTACGACGAGGCCTTGCTGCTGGATGCCGAGGGCTATGTCATGGAGGGGAGCGGCGAGAACGTCTTCATCGTCCGGGAGGGCGTGCTCTATACGCCGGATCTGACCTCCGCCCTCGACGGCATCACCCGTAGGACGGTCCTGTCCCTGGCCGATGAGCTGGGCATCCGGGTGGTGGAGAAACGTATCACCCGGGACGAGGTCTATATCGCCGACGAGGCCTTCTTCACCGGGACCGCGGCGGAGATCACCCCGATCCGGGAGGTGGACGGGCGGACCATCGGCAAGGGTACCCGGGGCCCCATTACCGAACGCCTCCAGGGCCTGTATTTCGATCAGGTCTATGGCCGCCGCGACGAATATCCTGAGTGGTTGACGCTGGTCTAAGGCGAGCGCTTTCGTCGATCGTCGAATTTTCCTATGGGAAAAATCAGACCGGAACAGGACTCCCGACTACACCAACGAATGTTGTTTCCGGATGTTGCATGCAGTGTACGTGTAAACCGCAGAGACGTTGAGGACGCAGAGAAAGCGATCACAGGCAGGTGTTGCGATCAGCAATCCTGAATTATTTGGTGTTGTCCGAAGGGTTTGACGTGTTGCGTTCGACGCCCAAAGGTCCGCTGATCGACTGTGGTACCAGTGCCGGCGTCTTAACGCAACCTACACCCACATGCCCCCCTGCGCGGCCTGCATGCGCGGACCTCGCGTCAAGTGTAGGTTGGGTTAGGCGCACCGTCCGATCCCGAAGCACAGTGACGGGGCCGAACGCGCCGTAACCCAACACGCCAGATCCCATAACCGACGCCAAACAACCCAGGACCGCTATCCGCATTTAACTAGACAGTTTCTTAATTACCCGTAATCCATCGAGGCATCGGTATTCGGAGGGCCGGAAGATGACAGAAACCACCGCCAAGACCCAAGACAGCCGGCAAACGATAGCGGTTGGCCGCCAGGACCTGCCCCTATCCTGCCCCCGTCCCCAGGATGAGGTATGGAACATGCATCCTAGGGTCTATCTCCCCATCGAGCAGGCCGGCGAAGCGGTTTGCCCCTATTGTGGTGCACACTACCGACTCGTGGACTGACCCAGCTTCCAGTAGAATTCTTTCGGCATAAACCCATAACCGACGGATATCTACCATGACCTAATTAGTAACGAAAGAGGAAATAATTCGCTCTATTCGTGGCCATCTCCCACAGCTGCTGCGCGGCGACCTTCGCTGGGCGACTATATCCTGAGCGTTACTCGCGACCAGTTTCCCTCCAAGGTGGAAACGGAGGACCGGTTTACTCGGCTGCTGATCAACCACTATGGACTGAAAGTCCATAGTTTGGAGGACTAACGTCCTCATCCGTGGACAAGCCACGGACTGAAAGTGAAGGGACTTAACGTCCATAGTTTCAACTCTGATGCGCTTCGCGCACTAAAGTTATTGAAGCAATGAATAAGCACATCGATCGCTCGATCAGTGCCCTGGGATCACGTTGGGGCATCCAATCGGAGCAGGCCTTCCGTGATGCGCTGGCCGCCATCCTGGTGGAGAGCTTCGGGGTAGAAGTGATCAATGTGAACGAGTTCGACGATGAGGGTGAGGTCTTCAAACGGCCAGGTCAGGTCGAACTCGACGTGATCATCAAAAACGGCCTGCTGATTCTCTGTGAGCTCAAGTCGTCGATGAGCCAATCCGACATGCACACCTTCGAACGCAAGGTTCGCTTTTATGAGCGATGTCACGACAGGCAGGCAACCCGTATGATCATGGTATCGCCCATGATCGACGATCGGGCGCGCCGAGTAGGCGAGGCGTTCACATAGGCCTCTTCCTTGCCGGCCGGTGTCTTGAATACCTTGATCTTGTCGGAGCCTGCGACAACCTTATGGATAAACCCATCCGGTGTCGTCGCCATTTCGGTTGCCTTGCAGGCCAGTACCGAACTATTCGCGACTGCCGCTACTACGAAGCCAACCGCGATCCCTAAGATCCTCACTCGATGATACATTTTTATCTCCCATACTGTGATGTGACAGAGGCCGCACCCTTCCGGTCGTCCCGGCATTGCTGCCGTCACTGGGCCTTAATGTGGCTGAACGGGCAAAACCAACGCGCTCCCGAATCCCCGATTTGTGACCATTGCCAAAATGGTGCCTAACTTACTCCCATTAAGATACACTGTTGCACTATCTGGCAGTGCTTAACATAGAGTGGTCGTGTAATTCTCCCAGCGGGGAGGAAAAAGGTTCAGCAGAAGTTCATCACGGCATATTAAGCACTCCCCAATACCTTCTATCTGCAAGTGTCAAACACCTACCGCGTCTTCGGCCGAATCTTCTCAACGCGGCACAGCTTCAAAGCTGACCGGCGTCTCCGGCCCATGCTCTACTTGATTCGGTCGTGGACATTGACCGCCAGATCTACCCCCCGGTAACCGGCGGAAAGAAGGCCACTTCGTCGCCGTCTTTGATTGGGGTCTCGGGACGGGCCATCTCCTGATTGACCGCCACCAGGCTGGTCTCGTCCTCCGCCAGGAGGTCGGACCAGATGCCACCGCGCCCGCGCAGTATGGCCGTGAGGTCGCCGACTGTTGCTAATTTGGCCGCGGCTGGGAGCTCCTCGCCGGTGGTCCCCAGTTGTTCACGCAAACGGGCAAAGTAGAGGACCTTGATCATCCGGTGAGCTCGCTGAAGGGAATGAATTCGATGGGGTCTCCCTCCTGCAAAGGCCGACCCTCGGGGATGACAGCCAGACCGTTGGCCCAGGCCACGGAGGAGAGCACGGCGGAGGAACGGTTGGGGTAGAGGCTGACCCGGGGCCGACCAGCCGCATCCGGCTCCAGGCGCGCACGCTGGAACTCACGGCGCTTGGCCGGTCGCGGCCAAGTGAAGCCCACCTCAGCCGTCACCGCGGTGGGCTGGACAGGGCCCGCGATGCCCTGCATACGCCGAATGAAGGGCCGGGCAAAGAGGCAGAAGGTGACGAACAGGGAGACGGGATTACCGGGACTGCCGATGAAGGGGGTCTGCCCCCCGTCGATGTGGTCACCGATGTGGCCGAAGGCCAGGGGCTTGCCGGGACGCATGGCGATCTGCCACAGGTCCAGGCTGCCCAGGCGCTCCACCGCCGGCTTGACATGGTCCTCCTCGCCCACGGAGACGCCGCCGCTGGCTAGAATCAGGTCCGCGTGCTCGGCCGCGTCGGCTAGGGTCGCCATAGTGGTGTCCAGGGTGTCCCGGACGATACCCAGATCCCGGATCTCACAACCCAGCTCTTCCAGCAGACCGATCAGGGTAAAGCGGTTGGAATTGTAGATCTGCCCAGGTCCCAGCGGGGTACCAGGCATCACCAGCTCGTCGCCGCTGGAGAAGACGGCGACCCGCAGGCGGCGGCGGACGGTCAGCTCGGCGACACCCATCGAAGCGGCGAGCCCCAGGTGCTGGGCCCTGAGACGGATACCGGCCGGGATGACCTGAGAACCGGCGGCGATGTCCTCGCCGGTACGGCGGATGTTGGCACCGACCTGGAGGTCCGGGGGGACCTGAACCCAATCGCCATCGGTGGTGCACGACTCCTGGATGATGACCGTATCGGCGCCCGCGGGTACGGGGGCACCGGTGAAGATACGCGCTGCCGTGCCGGGTTCCAGGGGTGGTCCGGCGACGCCGGCCGGAATGCGTTGGGAGACAGGCAAGCGGCCGCCGCTCGCTGCCAGGTCGGCGCTACGAACCGCGTAACCGTCCATGGCGCTGTTGTCCCAAGCGGGGACCTCGATGGTGCTTACTACGGACTCGGCCAATACCCGCCCGAGCCCGGATTGGGTGGGAACCCGCTCGCTGTCTACGATGGGCCGGGACTGGGCCAACAGGAGCTCAAAGGCCTCCTCCACAGACAGATGGGACCGGGCGGTCTCGAAACAGCCATCACGGACGGTCATAAGGGTATCCTGATCTGTAGGCTCCCACGCTGGAGCGACTGTGAAAGTATTCGAAATTTTGTATGCGAGTAGCGTAGGTTGAGCAAAGCCCGCCAGGGACGGCGGGCGTGCCCAACAAACATAACTACTTCTCCAATAGCCGCGGTATAAGCTGGGCGAAGTTACAGGGCCAGGTGCGATGGTCGAGCTGGGGCCGCAGGATCTTGTCCCAGGCGGTCTGACAGGCACTGCTGGAGCCGGGCAGGCAGAAGATGAAGGTGCCGTTGGCCAGGCCCGCCATAGCCCGGGACTGAATCGTGGCGGGACCGATCTCCTCGAAGGAGAGGGCGCGGAAGAGTTCGCCGAAGCCCTCGATCCGCTTGTCGAGCAAAGGCGCGATCGCCTCCGGGGTGCTGTCCCGCCCGGTGATACCGGTACCGCCGGTCGCCAACACCACTTGGACCTGGGGGTCGGCGATCCAGCGCGAGAAGACGGCGCGCATTTGGTAGACATCGTCCGGGACGATCTCTTTGGCGACCACCTCATGGCCCGCGCCCTCGACTTGGTCCCGGAGCCAGCCGCCGGATTTGTCGTCGGCCTCGGTGCGGCTGTCCGACACAGTAAGGACCGCGATCCTGAGCGGAACGAAGCCGGTGTCTTGGAAGAGTTCGGTCATGGTACGTCATATCCACTTAGGAATCAGTAACAGGCCCCAGATGGTGGCGGCAAAGGCGATGCTGAGAAAGACGGCAGCGGAGGCGATATCCTTGGCCCGCCCGGAGAGCTCGTGGCGCTCCAGACCCACCCGGTCCACGTTGGCCTCGATGGCGGAGTTGAGCAGCTCGACGATCGGTACAATCAGCAGGCTGCCGATCAGCATCGCCCGTTCCATCGGGGTCTCTCCAAGCCAGAGACCCAGCGGCACCAGCAGGGCGAGCGTCCACACCTCCTGGCGGAATGCCTCCTCCAGCTCGTAACAGCGCTTGAAACCCTGCATGGAAAAGCCACAGGCCCTGATGATGCGGCGCCACCCGGTGACCTTGCCGTTAGCCATAGAGCAAAACCATTGAACGGGTGAACCACAAAGGGTCCGGGGTGTTCCGCTTGCCTGTGCTGGGGGCGGTTGACATTATCACGCGCTTCCTTGACGCTCCCCATCACCCCCGAAGGTATGAAGACACTGCGACGGTTGAGGGAGCGAAGCGTCTCGCCCGCAAAACGCACGCGGATTCACGCCGCAAGACCCTACGTTACACTATAAGATCGAGCAGGTCGACGGTGTGCCGTTCCGGCATGCCGTTAAAGCGCGGCGATTTTCCCATCAACTCGACCCACACGTTCTTCGTCCCCTGGGTATCGGTGCGGACGGACAAGAACGAGAAGTTGTGCTGGGGGCAGATGAAGTGATTTTTACAGGTCACATCTGTCTTCCCGACTTTGCCGTGTTTCTTCACGAGCATGGCGAGGCCAGCTAGCTTTGCGTCGTTGAGGGTCGCATACGTTATCGCGCTCGAGGTTACCTGGAAGGCGCACGCCTTGGGAAACTCGGGATGAGACATGGAGAAGACGGCGCCGATATGCGCATCGCCGCTGAGGACGACCAGGGGACGCCTGGTGGTGTCGGAGAGCCCGAAGAGCAGATCGAGGAGGCGAGTGATCTCTTTATGGTTCTTGGCGTGCTCCCAGTGATCTCGCACGTCGTCAAGCCAATCGAAGAATAGCAGCCGGTCCATGAGGTCGATGACGAAGTTGCGAAGATGCACGACGGGGACGGGTGAGACGATGAAGATGGGTCCGCGGTTGGCGGACTACTCTACTCCTTTGGCCCAGGCCGCAAGCCGTTCGTGCTGCGACTTACCAAGCACTCGAAAGTCGTGTTCCGCGTCGGACTGCTTGTGGCCACGTATGTCGAGGACGTAGAAGTCGCAGCCACCCTGATCCAGCGGGAAGTCGAGGATCGATTCCCCCGGTGGATCGGGCTCTGGAGGCCAAGGGCCCGGGTTGTGGCTGTGCTGATAGTCTGCGTAGACTATCCCTGCGGCGTCTTGCATCATGAAGGTCTGCCGCAGATTCTCCTTGGGATCTTGCCACCCGTGCCGTCGGTTCAGGATGTCAGCGAGTTCACTCTTTGTATAGGAACCCCATCCATCCATGATCTCGTGATCATCCCAGATCATATAATTAGGATAGTTCGCGAACATGGCCTGCACGGGCTTGAAGTCCCAGTAACTGCGGTAGATGTCCCGGTACCAGGACACCATGTCGGAGAGTGTGGGTTTGTGCTTTTTGACCTTGGCAAGCCAGTGCCAGATGTTGACACTGTCTTCTCCGTCGACGTAAACCAGGTCCCCACCTCCGAACACGAATTGCGGTTGCCTCCTGCGCAGCTCCTCGAGGAAAAGGTCCCACATGCTTACATCGATGCGGCCGCCACCGAAGGGCTTGTGGCAGCTGTAGAACGCGAAGTCGAGCCGATTCGGGTCGTCGGGTAGGGTCAGGAAGCTCGGATTGTCGCCGAGCAGGAATCGATCCTCTCGTCGTGCTCGATCCGCAGGGGTGGAACGAGGTCGGCCATCGACTCGCGCGCGAGAACGAAGTGTAGGAGCCCAAATGCTTAGTCCTTACCCAGATCCGGGATGAACTGGGCGTCGTGTGACCGACGATCGCTGCGCTGCCGAGGGGATGAGAGCGCCAGGGATGGGCGTGCTTATGGCAGAACGACAGGTCTCGCATGGTGGTGACTCCTGCTGGTGTTTAGAGAACGACGGCGAGGAAGGGGGTGCAGCCCGCAGCGTACCCAACACACTGCTATTGGCTATGTTTTCACTTAAACCTCAACCGCTGCCGAACGACGAAAACGCTTCGGTATCGGTACAGCGGTACAGATGTGATTCTGAGGATGCTTGCTCCAGGTTTCCATGGGCAGTCCAGTCCTCCAAACAGCGCCGAATAATTCAGGACTGCTCCTCCCGGCAGGCCGGCGACGTGCCCAACACGGAACACCGAATGCTGGGCAAAGTCCCTGTTGGGCACGACGCGATATAGGACCGTAGAGCGGGAAAGCGCAGCGCATCCCGCCTTACGGGCTTCACAACAAAAAATCCTGTTAATCCTGTACTATTGATTAGCCCGTAGGCTGGGTTGATGCCAAGTGCCTACGCGTTAGCGAGACTCCGCCTTAAGCCCAGGAGGCGCGAATTTTTTGTGCGGTCAGGTTTACACTGTGTACGACAACGAGTAGCCCCTTCTTCATAATCATCCTTAAACTCTTTTTTCCAGTTCAAGGATGCTGATGGAAGATAGAAACAAGCTCGCTGCAGGGATGCGATTCGCCTACTCGACAACATGCCGATTCGCGTTTCCAGAGCGTACCTTGCGTAGTTCGGAGACGACATTAGCGTGGTGATCTTCATGGTGCATCTCCCCTCATCAATATCGCAACGTTACTACTCGAGGAAACGCACAGCAACGGCAGCCCGTAGGATGCGGTGAGCGTAGCGAACCGCATCTTTATCTCGATTATCCTACCAATCCCTTCAACCGATAGATCGTCTCCAGGGCCTCCCGTGGCGAGAGCCCGTCCGGATCCAGCTCCCGCAGGGCATCCAGGCCCGGGGTGGAGATTGGGGTTGTCGAGGTCGGAGCTAGGGTCGGAGATTCCAAGGGAAACAGGGACAGCTGATCGGCTTCCCGTTCGGTGTGGCGTTGGGCGTCATCTTCGAGCTCGCGCAAGCGGGTGCGGGCGCGTTCGATGACCGTGGCGGGCACCCCGGCGAGCCGCGCCACCTGGAGCCCATAGCTCTGGCTGGCCGGACCCTCGCGGACCGCGTGCATGAAGACGATGGTGTCCCCGTGCTCCACGGCGTTCAGGTGCACATTGGCAATCCCGGGATGGGCCTCGGACAGGGTCGTGAGCTCGAAGTAGTGGGTGGAGAACAGGGTGAAGGCGCGGTTGCGGGTCGCCAGCTCGACGCCGCAGGCCCAGGCCAGAGAGAGGCCGTCAAAGGTGTTGGTGCCGCGGCCGATCTCGTCCATCAACACCAGGCTGCGGTCGGTCGCATTGTGGAGGATATTGGCCGTCTCCTCCATTTCCACCATAAAGGTCGAGCGCCCGCCGGCCAGGTCGTCCGCGGCGCCGATGCGCGAGAAGATGCGGTCCACAGGCCCCAGCCGCGCCGAGCGGGCGGGCACGAAGCTGCCGCAATAGGCCAGGAGTGTAATCAGGGCCGTCTGCCGCATGAAGGTGGATTTGCCGCCCATATTGGGTCCGGTGATGATCAACATGCGGCGGTCCTCGTCCAGCCGCACCCCGTTGCCTACGAAGGGGACGTCGATCACCTGCTCGATTACGGGATGGCGGCCGTCGGCGATCTCGATGAGGGGCTCGTCGGTCAGTTCCGGCCGCACCCAGTCCAGGGTAGCGGCGCGTTCCGCCAGGTTGCAGAGCAGGTCCAGGGTAGCGATGCCGGCCGCGGCGGTCTGGAGTTCCGCCAGCCATTGGGTCAGCCGCTGCAGTAGCGCCTCGTAGAGGGCCTTTTCCCGCGCCAGGGCCCGCTCCCGGGCGCTCAGTATCCGGTCCTCGAACCCCTTGAGCTCCGGTGTGATATAGCGTTCGACACCCTTGAGGGTCTGACGCCGGACATACTCCGCCGGGACCCGCTCGGACTGGCTGCGGCTTACCTCGATGTAGTAGCCGTGGACCCGGTTGTAGCTGACCTTGAGATTATCGATACCCGTGCGTTTACGCTCCCGCGCTTCGAGGTCCAGGAGGAACCGATCGGCATTGGTCGCCAGGTCGCGCAGCTCGTCGAGTTCCTGGTCGTAACCGGACGCCAGCACGCCCCCGTCGCGGATCAGCACCGGCGGGTTGTCGATGACGGCCCCTTGCAGCAGCTCCACCACCTCGGGAAAGGTCCCGATCGACTCGGAGAGCTCCCGCACCAGGGGGGCCTGCAAAGGCTCCAGGCTAGCCTGCAAGTCGGGCAGGTAGGCCAGGGAGTCGCGCAATACCGCCAGATCCCGTGGCCGCGCCGAGCCCAGGGCCACGCGGGCCAGGATGCGCTCCAGATCACCGATTCCGGCCAGTCCCTCCTGTACCGGGGCAAAGGTGCCGCCTGCGGCCAGCTCCTCGACGGCGGTGTGGCGGCGGCGGATGGTGTCCTGGCAGCGCAGAGGGCGACCGAGCCAACGCCGCAGCAGACGGCTGCCCATGGCCGTGATGGTACGGTCCAGGATCCCCGCCAGGGTGTGCTCGGAGCGACCGCTCAGGCTGGTCATGAGCTCCAGATTGCGCCGGGTGGCAGTATCCAGGATCAGGGAAGCGTCCCGTTGCTCGGTCGTGAGGCCACGGATATGGGGCAGACTGCTGCGCTGGGTGTCTTGGACATATTGCAGCAGGCAGCCGGCGGCCCCGACCGCCAGTGGCAGCTCGGCACACCCGAACCCGGTCAGGTCGCGGGTGCCGAACTGGTCGCACAGCAGGCGGTGGGCGCTGTCCGGCTCGAAATGCCAGACCGGGCGGTGGGTGATGCCCCCCTTCAGATCCAGCTCCTCGGGCAGACGGCTGTCCTCCGCCACCAGGGTCTCGGAAGGCCGCAGCCGCTCCAGCTCGCTGCGCAGGGCCTCCAGCGTCGGCACTTGCAGCACCGCAAAGCCGCCGCTGGAGAGCTCCAGCCAGGCGAGGCCATAGCTGTTTTTTCCACTGTCCTCACCGGCGCAGACCGCCGCCAGCAGATTGTCCCGGCGTTCCTGGAGCAGGGCCTCGTCGGTCAGGGTGCCGGGGGTGACGATACGGACGACTTCCCGCTCCACCGGACCCTTAGACTTGGCCGGATCCCCCATCTGCTCGCAGATCGCCACCGATTCGCCCTGACGCACCAGCTTGGCCAGATAGGTCTCCACCGCATGGTAGGGAACCCCGGCCATGGGGATGGGCCGGCCGCCGGACTGGCCGCGCTTGGTCAATGTGATGTCCAGCAGCCGTGCCGCCCGCTCCGCGTCATCGAAGAAGAGCTCGTAGAAGTCCCCCATACGGTAGAAGAGCAGCATCTGCGGGTAGTCCGCCTTGATGCGCAGATACTGCTCCATGACGGGGGAGTGTTTGACGGCGGCCGGTTCTTTGCTCATGGGGGCTGGGTCTTGGCGACGGGCTGTAGCTCGGGCGATAGAGCCATTGTAGCCCGGATCAATGGTGGGGCTGGTGCCGGCTTCCAGTTGTCAGGGGGCAGTTGTCAGAGGACAGGATGCAGTGAGCGCGGCAGGTCTTACAGGATGGCATCACGAAGAGGCGCGAACCGTATCAGTAGACGCCTGGCCAGGGGCGAATCGCATCTTTGGATGCCCGTGCCCGACACCTCAGCTTCATTGCAGTCGGACGAGTCGGCGATGGGTTACAGATGGGATGACGACCATTGCCGGTCCCTGCAAACCGTCCTTGAAAATGTCAAGGGAGGCCGTCAGATACGCGATATTTTGGCAGGTCACACACCGCGCCGCGGCGCCAACTCGGACTACACGAGCCGCTCTGCGATCCCATTGAAAGGACCGGACTATTCTTCCTATACTCAATCCAATTTGAGCTGCATAAAGCTAGGTGAGTTTGGAAGCCGGATGCTCAAAGCTGAATACTCAAAAAAGTAGCAGTCCCATTACGTATTTGAACCGCTCGAGACACACAAGGACGCAGAGCAGTGCTCTGCGTCCGCTATCTCTCAAGCGGTTCATTGCCGAGGTTGTAATCCCTTAGGTCTCACCGCGTCATTCCGGCAGGGAGTGCCGGAATCCAGGGCCAGGGATGGCAACAGGGGGCTCTGAACCGCTACCCAAGAGTTATGCTTCGGCAAGGATGATTATGCGGTTATTCTATGACTGCCAGAGGGAATTCTTTTGACGGAAGGTCCCCGATAGGGCACCAGCGTCGCATGAAGGCCGAACTCGACCGCGAACATGTCACGCGAGAATTCTCCTTCCAAGGGCGTGCCCCACTTGAGCACTTCCACACGCTTGACGGGCACCGAAGCAGGGCTGTTCGGCGTTACCTTGCTATCGGCGGCAAGACCCTACTTTATTAATCAACCACTATGGACTGAAAGCCCATAGTCTGGAGGACTAACATCCTCATCCGCGGACAAGCCACGGACTGAAAGTGAAGGGACTTAACGTCCATAGTTTCAACTATGATGCGCTCCGCGCACTAAAGTTATTGAAGCAATGAATTCAAAAACCAGTGTGGAGCCACTTTTGAGATAACAAATCCTTCTCGCTAAAACCTTAAAAGAGAAGCCCCACGGAACTTGCGATCCGCGGGGCTCCGGTTGATCGCAAACCATCTCTACGGGGCAAACGTATTTACGACTACGGCCTAAGCAATCGAAGTATATCACTCGTTTCCCTGCAGTGCATCATCCTTTTGCAGTGCAAATTAGGAGGTGACCATGTGCGCTATACTTTGGTTGCAGCTGGCCGTTGCCGTGCTAAAGCTCATAGTGGCTATCTTACGGGTCCTACGATGAGACGCCACTAACCCCAAACCGGAGAAGGCATAGATGCCTTCTTCCTACTTCAGGGCTTCACCTAGCCCGCCGAGCTTCGGGGCCATACAGACTCGCACGCATGCACGCACGCCGATGTTCGCCATCATCCTTTCGATGATGGGTTTGAGCACATACTGGTCCGTGCGGAAATCCTCGGGAATGACTAGGACGTTGGTGCTCATGCCGGGCCTCCCGCCGTTTCTGGCCCTGCCGGGTCGGGTTCGGAGAAGAACGCGGCGTCCTCGAGCCAGCCGGTAGCGTGCAGAGATCCAAGGTCTTTGGTCTTCAGGACCCGCTTGATATCCGGGAGTTCCGAGATTCGCCGTATCCGGGAATCCGCGGCAGCCTCGGTTCGATAGACCAACAGAGCGCTTGCCAGCGCCTCTGCTTCCAGAAAACCCAGCATGGCCGGGTTGTGCGTGGTGCCGATGACCTGAATCCCTTGCTCCTTGCAGACCTGCTGGACCAGCTGCAGTAGTAGATGCAACCGGGTCGGATGGATGCCGTTGTCGAATTCCTCGAAGAAATAGATGCGGGCGGTATCCGGGCTGAGGGTATTCGGGCTGAGTAGGGCGGCAACCAAGGCGAGAAACCGCAGGGTGCCGTCGCTGGGGCTGAGCGCGGAGATCTCTTGACCGTTGGCTTCCACGAGCGCCACGAGAATCCGTCCCGACAGATCGGTCTGAAATGCAAAGTCCACCACATCCATCGGGGTGAGTGACCGGAGCCATTCGAGGAGGGTATTCTTGAGCGCAGGGTCCCGGCAGATGCCGTGCAACACCGACAACAGGTTCTCACCCCGATCGCCGAGGATCACTTGCCCCGGCTGTGACGGCTGGCGGATGGCATCCGGATCCAGATCCAGGAAGCGAATGTCCTGGAAAATCTCCAACACGCTGGTGCAGGCCCGGCGGACATTCAAGGGTTCATCATCCCGCTCAGGAAATTGGGAGAGCACAGGTCGATTCGCAGAGAAATCGAAGATTCTGCCGTGTTTCCGATAATTCCCGCCACGGCGATGACGAACCTGGATATGGTGCTCGCCCTTCTGCGGGGGAGGATCATCCTGCGCATGTGAATCCCACAGATAACCCCACCGCGTATCCAATTTTTCCCGTGTTATCCGCGGACCAACGGCTTTGTTGGAGAGATTCACCTGTAAGCCATATACGAGCTGCACGTAAGGTCGCGGCTTCGCCTGCGGTGGATGCACCGTGCATACGAGCGCAAAATCGGATGCTTCTTGGAAGGCTACTTCACCGGCACCACCACGGATGCCGCGCCACTGGAGAACACCGCCGGGACCATATTTCTCCCCCAGGATCTCAGCCAGCGGATAGCCCAAACCGACGCCATGGAGGAAGCGCAAGGCATCACGCAGATTGCTCTTGCCGGAGGCATTGGTGCCGACAATCAAGGTCAGTGACCCGAAATCAACGACCACGTCCCGGAAACTCTTAAAGTTAATCAGCCTTAACCGGTGTAGCACGATTGTTCACTCCGTCAGGTGACACGTGCCCCCTTAAAGTCAGGGGGGAAAACCATGAGGACAGCGCCCTTAAGGCCATCTCGAAAAGTCCAACTGGCCGGACGCGACAAAGATGCCCCCTTATTATCAATCGGACAACCGCTTTAAGCCGTGGAAATCTGCATAATCTGCGGATTCAAGCGTTTTTCATCAGATTATGCACCACTTGGCGACGCTGACCCGATCTCCCTTCCTGGTGTGTGGTCCGTTGATCTGAGTCAGTTATATGCACCGGAATCGGGAGTCGGGAGGCCTATAATTTGGATGGTTGATGCTCAGGTTGCGAGGATAGAAGGCAACCAGGCCAGCCGGTCGAACCCCAGGAAAGCGCGGGCAAGCCTGCGCCTACGGGGAGCCTTCCAGCGCCGGGAAAACCAATCCGGTAACATCATAGTTTCAGGACGATTTATACGCGCTCACCCCGTATGGGATACCATGGAACGAGAAACCCCCATCACGCTGAGCCGCACGACACCTGACGAGCGTGCCCGGGCTGTTGCACTGGCGGCGGTCACGGCGGTGGTGTGCCGACCTGCGCCGGTCGTCGCCTACGAGTCCGCCGGCACCCTGGCGGTGATCGGACCGGAGTCCGGAGTCCTGAGTGCGGCCGATTCCCTGGGCCATGCAGTGGATTGCACCCTGGTGATTACGGAGTCGACCGACCGGGGCCAACCCGGCGGGGACACGGCTGAGAGGCTGTCTAAAAACTAACCCATTGATTTTAAATCGGTAGGTTGGGTCATCTGGCTCCCACGCTCCGGCGTGGGAGCAAGTCTTGACGCTCCAGCGTCACCAAGCCTGACCGCTGGAGCGGCCAAGGTGGTGTTCCCACGCTGGAGCGTGGGAACAAGAAAAATCAATAAGTTAGTTCTTAGACAGTCTTTGAGGGCAGCCAGCTGATCTACGCTCCTGTGGCCGGGATCTGTGGGTATCTGGGACGGTTCGGGATCCTGCTGGCAGGTCCGGACGGGCCCGTAGGGCTCGGCGCGGTTGCCGCGGGCAGGCGGTGGGTCGACCTGGTGCTGGATCTGACGACGCCTGGTTTCATCTCCAGTGCGTTGCTGCCGGTGGGGTACTATGTCCCGGTCCATGATCCCACCGAGCTGGCGCGAGCCTTGGCGGAAATCCCCGACCTGGTGGGACGCTTCGAAAGGCCCAAGTTTTTCGACTATGACCCGGAGCTCTGCGCCCACGGGCGGAGTGGAATCAAGGCCTGCACCCGCTGTCCCGCCGCTGCCATCAGCTCGCGCGGCGAGCGGGTCGAGATCGCTCCTAACCTGTGTCAGGGAGAAGGGAGCTGCGCTACGGCCTGTCCCACCGGCGCCATTACCTATGCCTACCCCCGGCTCAGTGATACCCTCGAAAAGCTGCGGGCCGGTCTGCGGGCTTATCGAGAGGCCGGGGGCGGTTGGCCTGTGATCCTGTTCCATGACGCCGCGGCTGGGCGAGCGGCCTTGACCCGTCTCGCGCCGCGTCTGCCCGGACAGGTGATTCCCATGCAGCACAAGGAGATCGGCAGTGTGGGAATGGATACTTGGCTGGCCGCCATCGCCTATGGTGCCCCTCAGGTCCTGCTGCTCGTGCCGCCCGCTGTTGCATCGTCCGTGGTGGCCGAGCTGGAGGCACAGCTGGCCGCTGCCGGGGACATCCTAGCGGGCATGGGTTACCCGCGCGAGGTACTGCGGTTAGTACGGAACTCGGATGATGATCAGATCATTAAGGATCTTGACGCAACCGAGTTCCGATTCACACCGCACCCTGCCGCTTTTGCGGGCCTGGGCGAGAAACGCACGGTCATCCGGTTGGCGGCGGATCACCTGTTCCGGGAGGCACCTGCGCCGCGCCCCTTGGTCTCCCTGCCGACCGAGGCGCCGTTCGGTGATGTCTTGCTCGACGAGAAACGCTGCACCCTGTGCATGGCCTGTGTCTCCCAGTGCCCGGGCAAGGCACTGCTGGCCGGCGATACTGGACCGGAACTCAGGTTCGTGGAAGGGAACTGCGTGCAGTGCGCCCTGTGCGCTCGCCGCTGTCTGGAGAATGCCATCACCCCCACCCCGCGCTACCTGTACGACCGGGAAGCCGGACGCCGTGCTCGGGTCCTGAAATCGGAAGCGCCCTTCTGCTGTATCCGCTGCGGTAAGCCCTTTGCCACCCACGGGATGACCGCGCGGCTGGTGGGACATGCGGTGTTTCAAGGGGAAGAGCTGTCACGTCTGCGGATGTGCGCCGAGTGCCGGATCGAGACGATGTTCGAGCAGGAGGACGGGCAGGTGACTGCCGCCAGGCGGACGCTGGGGGAGTGAGCATGGGCACAAGCCGGCTGGCCGCTAATTTTATCGATTGTCATTTCGAGCGAAGCGAGAAATCTTAGCGGAGCGGAAAATCCTGTGCTCAAACAATACCCTTTGAATCCATGAGATAAAGTTCAGGAAGAAGTCAGCATTATGAGCAATTCCTGTGTGGTTCGTGTTTTCCTCCAATAGTACAGGATGAACAGGATTTCCAGGATTTTTTTCTTGTTGTTCCGGACTCTTGCCGCACGGCTGCGCACTTTCCGGTATCGCTTCCGGTTGCTAACCGGATAATTTACCAAAACCATTCAGCCTCCACCGCGTCATTCCGACAACCAGAATGGAGCAAAGATGCCTAACCAGGCAAATCCAGTCGACTCAAAAACCGCTACGCGCTTTTTGGTCGGCTGATTTGCGACGTTATGCCTTGAAAAGGCGAGAAGACACATCCATACGCTTATGCAGCACACGAATGATTTCCACCAGCTGTCCATCACCTATTTTGTAGAAAATGATATGGCTGCCTACAGGAAAAGCTCGATACCCAGTGTGAATATGGTCGCAAGCCTTGCCAAGTTCGTTGTTCTCGGCCAATTGCTGAAAAGCCTGATCAAATTCAGTCAGATACTTGTTTCGCTGTTCTCGACCCCAAGTTTGCCCAGTGAATTTCGCAATCTCTTTCAAGTCGGCCTTTGCCGTGACCTTTATTTTGAAGTGAGCCATTAATGAGCTTCGCCATCCAGTTCCTCAATCAAGTCAGTAAGCGAATACTCAACGAAATCGCTAGCTTCCCCCTCATCAAGCATCTTTCTGAGGGTGGAAAGTTTTGCTTCCTCTTCTTGCAGCATACACAGCCCTGCCCGCACTACTTCACTGGTCGAGGCATAGCGGCCGTTCTCAAGTTGCTCGGTCACGAAGGAATCAAAATGCTCTCCAAGGGTAATACGAGTGTTCTTTCTCATCGGGCAAAATCCCCATAGGTGCTAATAATTGGTACTGTAGTTGGTCATAACAAGGCCGTCAACTCGGACGCATTTTTCGTTCGCTGCGCTCACTACAATGTGCCGGTTACGGCTGGCGTTAGCCGCCAGAAGTTTTGAGTGTCAATAATGAGGTGCAAGGCAGAGGAGTCGGTAGCTTGCGGGAAAGGCTGAAATCAGTTGACAGATACATTCACACCGATCACTCAACCCAAATAGGATACAGTGAGTGACACAAACCGCATGCCTAACAAAAAAGTGGTGGGGCTTCCACTGTGCTCCAGCCGCACCGCTTTTGCTGCCGGTTATGGCAATCGTTAGCCCGGGCAAAATAGTCAACATCTTTTGTTACCCATTAACCAAGTAGAAAGCAAAATGACACACTTACTTGAACGCGCATTTACAGAAACATCTAAACTTCCGGACTTATAGCAGAATATGTTTACAAGATGGTTGCTATATTTTCACAATCTCTGGGGCGTGGGGGCCAGAAAGTTTTTAGTTTTCAGCAAGGTAGAGATTGCGATGAAAACCAAACATCCGGTGGTGTCCGAACGCAGGTGTTTTCTGAAGAGTATGATCGCCACGGGCGGCGCGGCGGTCCTGGCGGCGATGGCGCCTCGGACGACTGGAGAGGCGTCCGAGCCGGGAGCCGACGGGACCTCGGAGGGGCAGCTCGCCAAGGGGTATCGGCTGGCAGCGCACGTCAGGGACTATTACCGATCTTTGCGGATCTGAGAGGCTGACTAGAAACTAACCTATTGATTACTAGTTAGAAAAACTACATTTACGCCGAGGTGGAAAACGGGGTCTGGACCGGTCAGGAACCGGCCTTCGATCATCCGTTCAAGGTGATCGAACCCCTGTTCGAGGCACTGCCGGACTACACCATCATGTACAAGTTGACCAAGCAGCTCAGCTTCAGCGATCAGCTGTTCAAAAACATCCAGGTCAAGGGCGAGAAGCCCCTGATCGGGGACATCACCCGCGAGTTCAACCGTGGCATGTGGACCATCGGTTATACCGGCCACAGCCCTGAGCGGCTGAAGCGCCACCAGCAGAACTGGCACATCTTCGACTTCACCACCCTGGAGGCCAAGGGCGGCCCCGCCGCCGGCGAGTACTATGGCCTGCCCTGGCCTTGCTGGGGTACCCCGGAGCTGGGACACCCCGGAACCCCGAACCTGTATGACACCAGTAGATCGGTAGCCAAAGGCGAACTCAACTTCCGCGCCCGCTTCGGGGTGGAGCGCAAGGAGGTAAGCCTGTTGGCCGACGGCTCCTATCCGGTGGGTAACGAGATCCAGGACGGGCACCCCGAGTTTACCGCCGACCTGCTCAAAATACTGGGCTGGTGGGATGACCTTACCGCGGAAGAGAAAGAACTGGAAGACGGCTCTTTCGGGCAGGATCCAACGGGTCGCTATCAAGCACAGTTGCGCGCCGTTCGGCAACGCCAAGGCCCGGAGCTTGGTCTGGACCTTTTCAGACCCGGTGCCGATACATCGCGAGCCCCTATACACCAGCCGCCGCGCTCTGGTGGAGAAATATTCCACCTACGAAGACCGCAAGTCCTTCTACCGCTTGTCGACCCGCTATGCATCCATCCAGGCCAAGGACTACTCAAAGGACTTCCCGCTGATCATGACCAGCGGGCGCCTGGTGGAATACGAGGGCGGCGGCGATGAAACCCGTGCCAATCCCTGGCTGGCCGAGCTGCAACAGGAGATGTTTGCCGAGATCAACTTGGTGGATGCCAACAACGCCGGCATCCGCGACGGCGAGCAGATGTGGCTTGAAGGCCCGGAGGGGGGCTGGATCCGGATCAAGGCCAAGGTAACCCGTGAAGACGTCGCACCGGGGGTGGTCTGGATGCCGTTTCACTTCGGTGGGCACTTCCAGGGTCGGGATTTGCGGGACAAATATCCATGGAAAGTCATGTAAGCTACTTCTGTACCTGTGACGATAAGTTGCTAAAGAAATTAAGGGTGCTTGATTTCGATAAACAGCTACACTTTGTATCACCGCTTGAGTTAGTGGTCAAATTTTAAGTGACATGGTCGTGCGATCAACCACTATGGACTGAAAGTCCATAGTCTGGAGGACTAACGTCCTCATCCGTGGACAAGCCACGGACTGAAAGTGAAGGGACTTAAAGTCCATAGTCTCAACGATGATGCGCTTCGCGCACTAAAGTTACTGAAGCAATGAATCATTTAATCCCCACTATTTTGCTATCCTCGGCACCTGGATTCCGACAATCCCTGCCGGAATGACGAGGGAGGGGCTGACAGGCTTCACCACTTATAATTTATCCACTACCACCTGGAACAGCGGATAACGCCTGCTTGGTATATGATCATGCCAGATCTGATAGATACCCGATGAGATGGTCCAATGACCTTCAAAACCGCCGATCTCTTTGATAACTATGGTGACCGAGTCCGGGTCTGCGACCCCATCTTCCGGGATTTCGGCGGACGCCCCCGTTTTTACGGTCCCATCGCCACGGTCAAGTGCTTTGAGGACAACTCCCTGGTCAAGACCGTTCTGGGCGAACCGGGGAAGGGGAAGGTGCTGGTGGTGGATGCCGGCGGTTCTCTGCGTTGTGCGATGCTCGGCGATCTGATCGCAGCCAGTGCCGTCGAGCACGGTTGGTGCGGGGTACTGTTGTTCGGCTGTGTGCGGGATACGGTCGAGCTCGCCGGTATGGCGCTGGGAGTGAAGGCGCTAGCCGCCAATCCGCGCAAGAGCGAGAAACGCGGGGAAGGGCAGCGGGACATCCCGGTGAGTTTCGCCGGTGTCTGCTTCCGGCCAGGTGATCACATCTATTGCGATGAGGACGGTATCTTGGTCTCCGCGGAGGCGCTCGATACCCAATGGGAAAATTAATATGACTATGAAAACCACGAAAAAACACGAACCGCAATTTTCGTGTCTTTTTCGTACCTTTCGTGTTTTTCGTGGTTCCATCTCTGGGATTTCGCCCCTCACCCATCTCCCGTAGATATAGCCCCCTTGCACCTCACTTTCCGAACGATCCACAAGCAATGGGTATACCATGGCATGGGTTCTGGCAAAGCAGATCGCTAGGGCGATCCATTCCGGGTTCAATCGCCACTACCGGTGGTACCGGATGACGACCGCGGGGGCGAGGCAGTGGTTCGAGGACGCGGACTGGGAGGAGGTACAGCGTGCCGCCCGCGAGCGCATCAGCTACTACGACCGGCATGTGGGTGAGACCATCGCCGGTTTGCGTTCCGAGTTCGCAATCCAAGACTTCGATGAACCCCTGTGGCGACGGGTCAGGGTGGAGTATCTGCGCCTGCTGCCCGAACACCGCCAGCCGGAGCTGGCGGAGACCTATTACAATTCGGTCTTCTGCCGCCTGTTCCACCGCACCTACTACAACAACGAATTCATCTTCGTCTGGCCGGTAATCTCTACCGAGCACCTGGAATCGGAGACCCCTAGCTTTCGCTGCTACTATCCGACCCGGGACGGCTTCGCCCAAGTCGTCTGCGAGATCCTGTCCGGCTTCGGGTTTCGGTTGCCCTTCCGTACCGTCCAGACCGATGTGCGCAATCTCACCCGCGCCATCCAGACCCGGTTCCCGAGTGGAAGGGACAGGCGTGAGAACTTCCAGCTCGCGGTCCTCAGCCGGGCCTTCTACCGCAACAAGGGCGCCTATATCATCGGCAAGGCCATCAACGGGGCCGACCAGATCCCCTTCGCCATTGCGGTATTGAACGACGAGGACGGTGGTCTCTATGTGGATACCCTGCTTACGGGAAGCGACGAGATTTCAGACATCTTTAGCTTTTCACGCGCCTACTTCATGGTGGATACCGAGGTGCCGGCCGCGGTGGTGGAGTTCCTGCGGCCCTTGCTGCCGCACACGAGCAAGGCGGAGCTCTATACCGCCATCGGCCTGCATAAGTTCGGCAAGGCCGAGTTCTATCGCTCATTCCTCAAGCACCTGCGCTACTCCAACGACGAACTGGTGGTAGCGCCGGGCATCCGCGGTCTGGTGATGTGTGTCTTCACCCTGACCTCCTTTCCTTATGTGTTCAAGGTGATCAAAGACCGCTTCCCACCGCCCAAGGCAACGACTCGGGAGACGGTCATGCAGAAGTACCAGCTGGTCAAGCTGCACGACCGTGTGGGACGGATGGCGGACTCCTGGGAATATGCCGATGTGGCCTTCCCGCGGGAGCGTTTCTCCGATGTCTTGCTGACCCAGCTCCGGGAGGAGGCGGCAAGCAGTCTGTCGATCGAGGGCGATCAGGTCATTATCAAACACCTGTATATCGAAGGGTGTATGCGTCCCCTTAATCTCTATCTGGAAACGACAGACGAGGGGCAATTGAAGCATGCGATTCGGGAATACGGCAATGCCATCAGGGAATTGGCCGCCGCGAATATCTTCCCGGGCGACTTGCTGTTCAAGAACTTCGGCGTTACCCGCCAGGGCCGCGTGGTCTTTTACGACTATGACGAGATCTGCTATCTGACCGAGTGCAACTTCCGAGAAATTCCGGAGGCGCCGTTTCCGGAGATGGAGCTGGCAGATGAGCCCTGGTATACGGCAGCGCCAGGGGATGTCTTTCCGGAGGAGTTCGCAACCTTTTTGCTCCCGGATCCCCGCATCCGTGAGTGTTTCCTGGAATACCACCAGGAACTGCTGGACGCCGCTTGGTGGCGCCGACGCCAAGAACGCATCTGTGAGGGACATCTGGAAGATGTATTTGCCTATCCCTTGGAACGACGTTTCCAATCAATGCAATCAATGGGGTCGGACTCGATTGATCTTAATTAAGGTATCGGACAGAATTGACAAGTTGCCGGTGTTGGGGATTTCAATGGTGATAACAAGGCGGATATCACTTGGCGCAATGTTTCAACCGGTCAGAACTGACTGTATTTGGTGAATGGCGCCAGCGTTACCCAAAGCAAGACGGTCAACACGGTTTCTGACCTTAATTGGCGTATCACTGCAATCAATCGAGGCTGATCCCATTGATTGTTTCCGGTGAACAAATCTCGGGCAAACAAGATGGGTGTCCTTTTCACGGACAGCTATTGCTTGTTGCGCTTGATGCCTTGGTTGGGTGCGTTCTTGAGCCGCCGGCGCACCTCTTGGCCTGACACACCACCCTCCCTGCTCTGTCTTTTCGTACTCAGAGATACGGTCTCCAAGTCCTCGTTGGGGACCGCAAGCAGCGCGGCAACCGGACAACCGTGATCTGTAACCACAAGCGGGAGATTCTCTCCATGTTCAGCATATTGCCCCAGGGCCTCCCGGGCTTCAGAGATTTCGATGGTCTTCATAATTAGACCTCTTCCCCGCCGATCCAGACCGAACTGCAGATCTTGATCCCTACAGCACGCATCAAGACGCGTTTCTCAGGTTCCTCGACAATATCATAGCATAGTCTGGAGGACTAAAGTCCTCATCCGTGGACAAGCCACGGACTGAAAGTGAAGGGACTTAACATCCATAGTTTCAACTATGGTGCGCTTCGCGCACTAAAGTTATTGAAGCAATGAACAGGTCAAAATGTTCACGGCGTTCGTCCCACCATTGGCGTGTGGTTTGTTGTTTCGCGGCCATCGACAGTTCGGGATTGCGCCACGCCATGAGGTAACTGGAAATCGTGGTTTCGATGAAACCGATGAAGCCATCAGGGTTGGTGTAGATCCGGCGCAGGGGCGTCCTCAAGGAAGGCGAGGATTGAACGGGGGGCAGTCATGGCCGGACTCCTTGTTGGGAATATCAGACTGAAGAGAACGCCAGCTTAGTGGAAAGATCGGGGTACCCCTTTCGTCGCCATCAAGTGGGAATCAACCACTATGGACTGAAAGTCCGTAGTCTGGAGGACTAAAGCCCTCATCCGTGGACAAGCCACGGACTGAAAGTGAAGGGACTTAACGTCCATAGTTTCAACTCTGATGCGCTTCGCGCACTAAAGTTATTGAAGCAATGAACGCGCGCGGTTATTGCTTGTTGCGCTTGATGCCTTGGTTGGGTGCGTTCTTGAGCCGCCAGCGCATCTCTTGGCCTGACACACCACCCTCCCTGCTCTGTCTTTCGCGCGAGCGCTCGATCAAGTCAACAAACGCAGGGTTCGTACTCAGAGACACGGTCTCCAGGTCCCCGTTGGGGACCGCAAGCAGCGCGGCAACCGGACGACCGTGATCCGTAACCACGAGAGGGAGATTCTCCCCATGCCCGGCATATTGCCCCAGGGCCTCCCGGGCTTCAGTAATTTCGATGGTCTTCATAATCCTTTTAATTGCGCTTTTAATTACACCTATCGATTCTACCAGTATCCAGGACGATGACGGAGGTCGGCCACAGCCACGACCTCGATGTAACCGGGCTTGACGCGGCAAATGACGCCGAAGGGGAATCGGCTAACGAGACACCGCCGTGTGTTCTTGGATATGGGTGACCACGCTTCAGGGAATTGGATGACACGGGCAATTGCCGCGTACACTTCCTGTGTGAATTCCAGCCCGAGACCTGGCTGACACTCTTCGTAGTAATCGACGGCCTTATCGAATTCCGTTTCAGCACCTTCGTGGAAATAGAATCTCATCTCCCGTGCTTCGATCGGATCTTCGAAAAGACCTCTTCGCCGGGGATAAGTTTGGTCTCGCCGGCTTCGACTTGTGTGATGCGGCGCTCCGCTTCTTCGGCCCACAGTCGGTCAACCTCTGCGTCGAGCGGCAGGTTGAGGCTGGTGAGAAGCTTTTCCACTAGACCCAAACGAGCGTCCACCGGAAGAGAGAGGACTTCCTCTGTAATTCGGTCAGTAGTCGTTACCACAGTGCACCTCTTTCCATACACCATTTTCGGTGTCGAAACGGAGCTTAGTTCGAGAGGGGAAAGATGTCAAACAAAGTGGGTGTCCTTTTATTGTTTGTCACCAAACGAAAGCCCCCGACCCGTACAAAACAAAGTTCGTATAGAGGCTGTTTCACTTCCCGCATTGGAGAGTGCAGAGTCCGGTAGCGGACCGAGTTGCCGGCACTTCTTTATCGGATTCCGTGACCAACAACTTCACCTCGTCGACAAGGGCTTGAACAGTTCGGTTGAAACGCAACCATATCTATGCAATTCTCACTAATATGGTGAGATTAGTAAGCATAGGTGAAGCTGCCAAGGTGTTGGGCGTGTCGATCACGACACTGCGCCGTTGAGA